>JAEEGI010004865.1_pt1 | contig 31171 bp, 28 predicted proteins | sample 8958751 | NCBI WGS metagenome assembly JAEEGI01 (sample SAMN16246545, study PRJNA631951) | gut metagenome | biome: gut microbiome; feature: rumen; material: KS-attached | host: Bos | place: Iran: Karaj | collected 2018-10 | reverse complement strand
CGAACCGAATGCAATATCAGACTTGTTTGAACATTGCTGAGGTGAGGATTAATCTCGACGAAAGTCAAGATCATTTATAAACTTCAAAACATTCCAAGTTATGCAACAGCACATTTATTACATCAAGGCTGCGATTAAGCGAATACAGAGAAAGCTTGCTTTCTTTGTTGAGCGAAAGCAGGCTCGGCCACAGGCCAAGTATGCATTGCGATTTGCCGATATGCAAATCCAAGAGTTAGTAACAACTTTCAATTCCCAGGTGCAAAACCGAGGCTGGTCAAGTATGCGAGCCTATCATGACCAGGCACTCATTGACGAGTTCCAACGACGAGGCATCAATGTCTCTGTCGTCAGCGATGGTAAAACTATATCCTTCGCTCATCCTGTCCGATATGACTTGTTGGAAAATAAACTAGTCATCAGATAGTACCAATTATAAAAATTCTCCACCCTTGCAGTCTGCTCTTACGAGGGTGGAGAATTTCTATTCCATTGGTTTTATCATTGACTCGATGAAGGCGAAAGAATCAGGTGCCAGTCCCTCCGATCTACGTTTCAGATAGCGAAATTACGAAAAAAAAGATAAATTCTATATTTATTTAAGCCAAATTTTTGGATACCTTCTTATATTTTCGTAAATTTGCAATTGATAAAGTCACAACCTCTGTTGTAAAGGGGAAATGGCAAGTTTTTAACTTTTAAATATGGAGGAGCAGTAATATGCTTAAAACAATATAATAGAGTAAGGCAACGCAAAAAGTCCCGTACTACTGGGAATAGTACGAGACCTTAGGATAGCTTTCCCGATAGGCGTCTTAGTTGCCCACAATTCTGGGAATCTTCATAGTTCCTTAGTGCAAAATTAAGGATTTATTCTTAAAAGTAGCACAAGATGGTTCTCATATCGGGATTTTTTATGTTTTTTTATATTTAAAACAAAAGAAAATGGATATGAATCTATTTTTTCCTGGTTATGAGAGTTATTCAGTTACGACCTCATCACCATCCCGAAAGGGTAAAGTAAAGAAAGAAAGGAAAACGTTCAATCTGAACAAAGAGGAACTTTTCCATAGTGATTTGTATGGAGAGATGCCGCAGTCGTTTACGACCCCTTTACCGGCTCTGGCACCTTATTGTGGCGAAATACCTTCAAGGCTAGTTCCGTTCAATGAGGCCTATGCTTACAAGGACTTCAATTGCACGGTACATTTCTTTATCAACGACTTACTCTTTATTAGAGTACTTCGTAATCCGGAAAAGTATTTGGAGTTTTTTAAGAAGTGCCATTCTGTGATTGGTACAGATCTGTCTCAATATGCAGACATGCCTGCCGAAGATCGATATTTCTGTGCGTATATCAATCGTGCATTCTCTGCTTACCTACAAAGAAATGATGTTAGATTAATTCCAAACGTTACATGGTCACTCCCTGATAGCTATGTTTATAGCTGGTCCTCCATGCCAAGTCATTCTATTATCGCCATCAACTGCAAAGGCATCTTAAAGTACGAATTATCCAAGTATCTTTGGTATCGTGGCTATGAGGAAGCTGTTTCTACACTCCAACCCTCTCTTATTGTTCGCTACGGCACTGTCATGTCTTGTGAGTATATGGATATTAGTGTTTATTTTGAAAACGAACGATTAAATTACATGCGATATGGGAGGTAATGGAAGTTTTGCGCTCAGAACTACAGAATCTGAAGCTGGTAGAAGGTGGAAAACAATTATGGTTACACCATCAGGCATTAAGGTTTTGGAACTTAAAAACACTAATGATTCTATTAGTCTGCCTGAGGAAAGTCATACACCAAATACTGTATATGCTATTTTTAACAAGGGTGGAAAAGGACTTAAAGGAGTTGCTAAATATGGTGACAATGGAAAGAAATTGTTCGAGATACATACTACAGACCACAAAGGTCTGGGTGCTCATTATCATCCATGGATTGATGGACATCCATTACCTGCGAGACCTCTAACCGTTGAAATGAAAAAGCTTTTAGACGATGCAATTAATTTAAAATAATAACAAAAATGGCAAAAGCAGATTATATTATGAAAGATTTGGCTGGTTATTTGTTTAATGGTAAGTATTTGCCTGATTACAGCCATAATGGTAGTCTTTATCATGGGTACAAAAACAGCATTGAGGAAACATTGTTTTACGATTTTGCTGTTCAGGGTTATGATTTAGCATTCAGTTATAGAGGTAAACGCTACTACTTTATGTCAGACTCTGAGTATGTTGTACTATCCGATGAGCACTTTACTCAAGAGTATCAACGTTTTGATAATGGCAATGCTGCTCTTGAACAATTCAAGATTGATGGGAAATCCATTATTGAATTAATTGATAGTCTTGAAGATGTTGAATCATACTAACAAAAGAAGCAGGACCCTTCAGTCCTGCTTCTTTTCTTTATCAGTATTCTTTTCTAGTACTACATGAGCTTTTCCAGTTCTTCTGTCACATTGTTTGGTAACAACACACCAGAATGACCTCTTGACCATTCAAAGGAAGGAATGGCTTTTTGCAGTTTCTCAAGAGAAAAGTTTGATCCAGCTTGTGGTTCTGCTGGATTCATACATACCATATCTACATACATCCTACGCTTAGTGCTTCCGCCCCAATCGTCACCAGGATATGGATCAGAAAGGAACTGCCCGCTGAATACTATGCCTGCCTTATCGTCGCCAACACGCATCATATAGAAGAAGTCACCCCTTCGAGCCTCTTCCCAATCGCAGATACTCCAGTTTATGCGGAACATACCATGTTCCATGTTTGCCACACACGCTTCATAATCCTTTTCCGTAAATGAACTGATAGCAGGATTCCATCGCATCAGATAATGTCTGGATTCAGTTGGTATAGGTATTATCTCAAACTGAGCCTCCCATATACAACTATCACCATTCGGGTCTTCAACGCTTGGTTTACCTTGTCCTTGGAAACGGAAGCGAACACCTGGCTCTGTATTGATACCAATAATTCTCATAAGGCAATAGTCTTCTTCACCTTTGAGGAGCAGGAAGTCTAATGTACTCTTGATGGCATAAGGGAATACACCTTTATTATACAGGTAACATCCATGAAAGGTTTCAGGCATCTCGTCAATGACCAACAATAGATGTCCGTCTACATTCTCCAATATCTGGCGATAGTTATTATCGGTGATATCTAAGCGAATCTGGTTTATCTCTCCTGAACGAACTTTGTCAATTACTTCATTGTCTACATTAACAGTAAGAGCAACTTCATTGATATCAAACTCTTCGTTGTTTTTGTTAGTCTTCATAGGCTTATTGCTTTTTTATCTGTGGCAAAGATACAACTATAATTTGTAAAACGTATCATCTCTGGCAAAAATTACTCATGCCTATATAACTCATCCAAAGATTGTCCTCTATTATCTTTCCATTGCGACCAGCCATTAGAAGAACCGCCTACACAAAACAGAGCAGCACCGCTTGGTGAATCGAAACAGATATCCTCCTTGACAATACATTCACCATTTTTCATCTCTGTATACTCGGACATTAGTCTGTCACGTTTCCTTCTACTTGCTTCACTGATTTTATCAAGGTGACGAGGGTTTATCTTGCTGTCTTTTAATACGATTAGTGAATGATTCTTGAGATTGAACAATCCTTGTGCATCAGCATTTCGCTTTAAATAGCATTTGATTCCATCTTGGGAAAATGGTTCAGGCTTTTCAGAAGAAGATACAACCTTAAATCCCAGTTTCTTTGCCAATGTGACGATGTTGGGCAAATTGTCCTTTCCCCATTCTGTTGAAACAGCAAACTTTATCCCATCTCCACTTACTAATTGATACTCTTCTTCTTTAAAGTATCGTCTTCCTTCATAGTTCTTCTCACGAATATAATCCATCGTACGGATTACTCCAAACGAGCCTTGCATCTCTGGACGGAATATCTTTTCCAACTCAGCAAATGATATGTTCGGATATTGTTCCACATATGTTGATACAACAGCATAGACAAACTTATTCTTTCCAAGGAAAGAGCCCCCATTAAGTGAGTAAGTCGTATAGTCATACACTCGTTTCTTTGATTTCTCTTGTGGTTCTGGTACTTCTACATTCGGAGTTACTATTGTTGGGGAGAGAACGACTGTGGCATCGGTACTTATTGCAGTAAAACGAAGTGTTGCAAGCATCTTGCTTATCTCTTCTTCTGCTATGGCTCCTGCATACTTTTCAATCAAATATGGCTTCAAACTCTCTGATATTTGCCTTTGCGCATCTGCTATCAGGCTTTCTTTGATTTCATTCAAACTGTTCTGACGTTGTATCTCTTGGATACGTACTTCGCAGAAGTCCACGATGGATTCTTGACTAAAGTTCTCCTTGTCAAACCTTTCAACAAACTTTGCACCTAACTTGTTGTTGATTTCCAAAGGTACCTTCATTACAGAAACAGCTTCTTTACTAGAGGGCATATCGTAAACTATCTCAATATGCTCGCCTATATAGATGCCCACACTTAGTTTCAAAATACGCATATATGACAATAGTTGATCCACGTCCTTTTTACTCTGTTTATGAGATGGACGTTTTACCTCTATCACAAATTCGTCCTCACCATCCCTCTTTATCAAGATGTCTGGCTCAATTCGATTGCTGTTGCCTAGATGAATACTTTGCTTATGACATATTTCGCCCTTGTATTTTGCCCACCCTAAAAGCTGTAATTGGGTTTCAATAAGAGCATGATAGTTGTCTTCGTCAGCATCTCTCTTTTTGGCCTCACACAGGTCATATACAAAGTAATTCCATTTCTCTATCATATTGTATAGTTTTTTATTATCTATTCCCTTTTCTACTATTACATGCTCTACATGTCAGACGAGCATTTGATAAGACAGTCCTACCACCCGTACTCCAAGCATTTTTATGATCTATAGTCAATTCATCTGCTGCAAAATGCTGATGACATTCATCACACTCATACAATCCTTGTTCATTGGGAATAAGTCTAGAAAGTAATTCTGCTTTATCGTCAGATGTAAATAAACGTTTGGGATCAACTCGCAAATTACCTACTATACCAAGTATCATTGCCTCAATATCTTTGTCTTTGCTCATAGACAACTTATATCCTTCACTCTTGATGAATGCATTGCAATCCTTACAGATATCATCTTTATGTTGTAGCCAAATGGCACGATCCTTCAAATACTCAACAGCAAGTTTGAACTTCAATACATTTCCTATTTTAGAAGCGTCTCCAAATACATCATGAATAAAATTGATATAGGGTTTAATCTTCTTGACTTCTTCATTAAACGACTCGTCTTTGTGTTGCTGAACGTAATCATGTAAATCACTTCGTTTGGGAAACACTCCACCTTTGCGAACATAGTAGATATATTCAAGCAGATGATACTTGTTGTCACCTCGGTCTACTGTCGCATTAGGCAATACCTTACGAACATTGGCATCTTGTGCAAAATAGTCATTCAGTCCTTCAATGTAGTTACCGTGATACAGGCCATTGAGAACCTCGAACTTTGAAAGAGCAACGCCAAGCGTGTTGATACGATTGAATATCTCACGTTTCTTCTCTTCTGTTCCACTACAGATAATTGTAGTCAACTCTCTATTGTCAACAATCTGTTGCAAGTCGCTGTCGTAAGCATAGCCTTTCCATGTTTTGCCCTCATATAGAAGGTTTCCTTGCTTGAATTTCTTGATAGCCTCGATACGTTGTTTACCATCCAAAACCTCTAGTTTCCCATCCTCTCGTTGCCACAAATAGAAAGCAGGTAAAGGAATGCCTTGATAAATACTGTCGATGACTAATGCCTGCTTATTGGCATCATAAACAATTGCACGTTGTAGTTCGATGTCGCTGATGATAACTCCATTGACAACCTTTTCGTATAGTTCTTTTACAGTCATTGTTTAATCCTCCTTTTTACGTTTAATAATCATCCTGTCCCAAAGACGGCGATAGTGTTTGTTTCCTAGTGCTAAATAGAAACGATTTCCCCCTTTTTCGTATACAGCATCTTTTTCTACAAAGTCTTTAATTGGTTTGCCCAGTTGGAGACTTGACCCAATTATCTCAAACTGTTTAGGGTTGTATTTCTGCATGAAAGTAACAGGAACACACATCTCACCATAATAATCGTTTGGGATATCTGCTACGGCAGATATATAAATAGCATCATAATTCACTAACTTAGGATACCTTTCTGGATTTTCATAATAAGAGGAAGATAGTGTAAGTTCCTTAGATTGAGGCTCAACCTGTAAATTAGTATACCACATACAACTGCGAGGGGTGTTATGTTGTTTTGGTAGGACAGAACCATCTGGACGCTTAAAGCCACTCAAATGATAATGATATCCAATACGAATATTACCTTCCTGGAAATGTCGAATGATGCTTTTCTCTGTTGGTGCTGTCTGGGGACCAATCACCAAAAACTCCTTGTCATTCTTAATCAGTAAATCAATAAATTCATCAAATTGGCTGAATGGCGGATTTGTGATGATAACATCATAATGACTGTAATCAATGTCTTGGAATCGTACGCCTTCGTTTGTTTTTGGATTGTATCCGCTTACACTAATAGAACGGATGCCAGATTCCTCAGCTTGATTCAAAAGATAGTAAACAAACTGGCATTTCACCAAATCCATTCTTTTTTCTATCTTCTCGCGAGTCTTTGCTATGTCGATGTTCTTGATAGTTCCCTCTGCACTGAATAACTCTCTATCCAGCACATAGCCCTCCTCCTTATAAACGATCTCTTCATTATAACTCTCATCCCAATCACATGGACACAATATACGCTTGCCACGCAATTGCGGCAAATAGAGACTAACTTCATCTGCTATGTCTTGGAACAATGTATAATACTCATCGTCTCGCTTTTGTTTGCTGCCTTGTAGCCTTGTTGTTCGCTTAACCATTAGCGCATATTCAGTTTTAGTGCACTCACTGACTTATCGGGCTTTGTAAATGGACAAAACCAACGAAACCTCAGAACATAGAAAAGGCGTGAACTGCCTTATCTACATCTTGAGGCCGTGAGATTGCCCATGTAACCAGATAAGTCATGTCCACACCCTTAGGTGCAGACATTAGTGACTACCTGTGGTTACATTATCTTAGAAATTTCTCACGTTTCAAGATGTACCGAATAATCAGCTAATGCTGTTATTGATTCCAACTAAAGTCGCACTGCCGCTTTCGCTAAAGCATATTGGCAATGCTTAGTGCAAAGATACGAATAAGTGAATAAAATGCCAAATATATTTGGGTATTTTTGAACAAAAGTATCTTAAAAACTTGTTTTAAAGATAAAGATTATTTCTGAAAGTTGCAAGTCTTTCAATGGATTTTTTAAAGATATATGGTTCCACATCGTTGCAGAATATGTCATAGGACGGGTAAGTGACATATGAATCCACATGATCTGTGCTCACAGGGGGATCCCTTTGTGAGCAAACCTGATACCTGATTCGGGTATGAGGTTTTGTGTCGAATGAAGGCTGAAGTCAGATGGTTGAAGGTTAATGTCTGATGATGGAGATAAGAAAAAAGTAATTTGCCTGCACACAAGATGTTAAGGGACAGGTGGGAGATATATACGAAAAAAAACGGTGACGGTATTCCCTTCTCTTGCAGCCTCCGAGAGAGAGTTTCCGTTGAAATGGGGGATTTTTGAAAAAAAGAGGCAAAAAAATTTTGGGGATGAGACAAATATGAAAACATTTGAGAAAAATTTGAAAATCCGTTTCATAGAATCTCCCTATCTTTGCGCCATAGTTTGATTAAATGCTTACTAACAACTGTTTAATTTTTCAGCTATGTTAAAAAACAAATCTATCCTAACGATGGGAATCATGGCTCTGGTAGGGCTCATGAGTTCTCCACTGGTACAGGCAGGAAATGCGCGTGCGAGCATGTCTGTACAACAATCTAAGGAGATCACTGGTAATGTCAGTGACTCTGAAGGACCTCTGATTGGTGCTACTGTAATGGTGAAAGGCAGTAACACAGGTGCTGTTACCGATATCAACGGTAATTTCCATCTCTCTGTGAACGCGGGTGCCACCCTTGTCATCTCTTATGTAGGCTACATCACACAAGAGGTTCCCGCGCGCGACCATATTAATATAATATTAGAGCAGGAAGGACGTAACCTCAATGAAGTGGTGGTCATCGGTTACGGTACCCAGCGTAGGGAGGCTGTCACAGGTTCTGTTGCCAATATCAATGGTGACAAACTGAACCAGATAGCCGCCACCAATGCCGCACAGGCGCTGCAAGGACGTGTGGCTGGTGTGCTGATGACACAGACCTCCTCCCAGCCAGGTGCGGAGATGCAGATCCGTATCCGTGGACAGCGCTCGCTGAGTGCGTCGAACGACCCGCTGATCGTGCTGGACGGTATCCCTTTCATGGGACAGCTTTCAGATATCAACCCCACCGATATCAAGTCGATGGATATCCTGAAGGATGCCTCAGCCACCGCCATCTACGGCAGCCGTGGTGCCAACGGTGTCATCATCATCACCACCACCAAGGGTGCCATGGGCACACCCGCGAAGGTGAGCTATAACGGCTATGTCAGTTTCAAGACTGTCTTCAAGAGGTATCCGATGATGGACGGACCCACGTTCGCCAAGATGCGTAAGTATGCCGGTAAGTACCAGAACTCGCTGGAGGAGAGTGACGACACGAATACCGACTGGCAGGACCTGCTGTACCAGACGGGTGTGAGTCACAACCACGACATCACGGTGGCTGGCGGCACACAGGGTGGCAGCTACAGCTTCGGCGCCGGCTACTATCATGACGAGTCGGTGATCCCCGGACAGGGCTACGACCGTGTCAGCGTACGTGGTAACTTCGACCAGATGGTGGGCAAGTGGTTCCGTTTCGGAGTGACCACCAACAACAGCTACCGCATCACCAAGGGTAACAACTTCGGTGTCTTCAACGCCCTGAAGATGAGTCCGCTGGCAAGTCCCTACGATGAGGAGGGTAACCTGAAGCGTGTCGTCCACATGCCGGAGGATGACACCCCCGTCATCACCAAGGACGTTATTCACAACCTGGAGGATGTGTGGATGAACGAGAACAAGGGTATCGGAACCTATAATACGGTATTCGCGGAGGTGAAGTGCCCCTGGGTGGAGGGACTGAGCTATCGCATCAACGTCGGTCTCAACTACCGTTCCAGCAAGAACGGAGCCTTCACCGGCAAGGGTGTCAACAGTGCCAATGCCCAGGAGCCGAATACGGGCAGCACCACCGAGAACAGTACCCGTAACTGGGCTGTGGAGAACCTGATCACCTACGACCGTATCTTCGCGGAGAAGCACCACCTCAATGTCGTCGGGATGTACTCCGCAGAGCAGACAGTCTTCGAGCAGACGGGTGCCTCCGTCAAGAATATCCCCGCTGAGTATTTCCAGTACTATAACCTTGCGGCAGCGCTGGATGAGAAGAACCTCAGCAACTATAACTACTGGAAGAGCGGACTTATCTCCTGGATGGGACGTGTGATGTACTCCTACGATAACAAATACATGTTCTCCGCCGCCCTCCGCTCTGACGCCTCCTCCCGCCTTGCCAAAGGACACCAGTGGCATACCTATCCCGCCGTCAGCGCCGGTTGGAACATCGCCCGTGAGTCGTTCATGAGGAACCTCAAATGGATTGACAACCTCAAGTTACGCATCGGCTATGGTGAGACCTCCAACCAGAGTATCAACCCTTACTCGACGCTGGGAGGACTGGGAACACGTGACTATAACTTCGGGAGCACCTATATGACGGGTTATTACGTGAACGCACTTCCTAACCCGGAATTAGGATGGGAGTACAGCAAGACCTGGAACTTCGGTCTCGACTTCTCGCTCTTCAACGGCAGACTGTCGGGTACCATCGAATACTATACCCAGAAGACCAACGATATCCTGTTTGACGTGTCACTGCCCTCCACATCTGGTGTGAGCAGCTATGTCGGCAATATCGGAAAGACGGAGAACAAGGGTTTCGAGCTGACACTGAACGGTATCATCATTGACAATAAGAACGGATGGAGCTGGGATGCCGGTATCAACCTCTACGCGAACCGCAACAAACTGGTTGAGCTCGCCTCCGGACAGAAGGAGGATATCGATAACCGCTGGTTCGTAGGACATCCTATTGATGTTATCTATGACTATAAGAATATCGGAATATGGCAGGAGGGAGACCCTTATCTGGATACCCTGGAGCCTGGTGGCAACGTAGGAATGATCAAGGTGGCGTATACCGGTGAGTATAACGCTGACGGCACTCCCGCACGCTCCATCAACGCCGACGACCGACAGGTGATGGAGATGGAGCCTGACCTCATCGGCGGCTTTAACACGACAGTCAGCTACAAGCATTTCGACCTCAACGTCATCGGCTCTTTCCAGATCGGCGGCAAACTCATCAGTACCATCCATTCCTCCGCTGGTTACCTGAATCAGCTGACGGGACGTTACAACAACCTGGATGTCGACTACTGGACAGAGGAGAACACGGGTGCCAAATACCCTAAACCTGGTGGCATCATCGACAATAACAACCCGAAATACGGTTCTACCCTGGGCTATTTCAACGCCGGCTACCTGAAGGTCCGCGCCATCACCCTGGGCTATAACTTCGAGCACCTGAAATTCGTGAAGGACCTCGGCATCAGTCGCCTGCGCCTCTATGCCACCATCCAGAACCCGTTCGTGCTCTTCTCTCCCTATAACAACGAGTGCGGCTTGGATCCGGAGACCAATACCCTCGCCAACAACGGCAGCTTCATCGCTGTCCCGATAGAAGGGTATAAAGGCAAGCACAGCCTACCCGTGATCGGTTACAACACCCCGTCAACCCGTAACTTCCTGTTTGGCATCAACGTAACATTCTAAAGACATATCATCATGAAAACTATATTCCATAAAATATTCGCTATCAGTGCGGCTCTCTCCGCATTGCTGGTATGCTCCTCCTGCGGAGACATTCTTGACGAACAGCCGCGTACTCAGTTTGACCCTACCTTCTTCACCGAGGAGACAGGTATCGAGGGTGGCTTGACAGCACTCTATGCGCACCTGCGCTATATCTATGGCAACGGCTACTGGCTTAATATCTGCGAGACAGGTACCGACGAATATACCTACGCACAGTCTGCTGACGGTAACTTCAAGGACGCTGACCTCTCCGGAGCCGGCAAGCTCGACGCGTCGACCAGTCGCTCCGACGTGCTCTGGGGACAGGCTTTCGCGAATATCAACACTGCCAGCGGAGTCATCGAGAACGGAGAGAAGGCTGGTATCGACGGCAGTCTGCTGGCAGAGGCGTATTTCTTCCGTGCCTTCGACTATTTCCTGCTGGTGCAGACCTTCGGCGGTGTCCCCCTGGACTTAGGTGCCGGTGAGTTGAAGTTCAACACCTCACCTGTCCGCTATTCTGTACGTAACACCGTACCAGAGGTATATGACGCTATCTTCAAAGACTTGGAGAAAGCTGTCGCTGACCTGCCGGAGAACCCGCGACTGAACGGTACTGTCACCAAGAACGTGGCACGACTCTTCCTCGCCAAAGCCTACCTGACCTATGGATGGTGGCTGGAGAACCCTAACAATATCCCCACCTATCCTGAGTGTTCCCGTAACAGCGGGGAGGCTGCCTCCTTCTTCCAGAAAGCCTACGACACTGCGATGCAGGCTATCAACAACCCGGGTCCCTACGGACTGCAACCTACTTTCTATGACGTGAACGTGGCTGCCAACGACCATAACAACAAGGAGGTGATGCTCGCCGCTGACCATGACGAGGACTCGAAATATGGTAATGGCGGCAACGGCTATGGCTGGGGTAACGGTAACTCTCCCGAGAACTTCGCATACTGGATGACGACCTGGAACTATACCAACCTCATCGCTGTCTATAACGGCAAGAAGGTGAACCCCATCCAGCGTGAGGCTGTACAGGCGCTGGGACGACCCTGGACTCGTATGGCTCCCATCGCGGACAACTTCCTGAAAGGGGGTGCGTGGGAGGATGCCGTCAAGGCTATCGACTCCCGTTATGACGCTACCTTCACACTGCGCTACCACACCAACCTCTCCCAGTCGGGGGCTGCCGAGAGGGTCAACGGAGCCAACGGCATGTTCGTAGGACCTGGTGAGATCTATTTCAGTTTCGTGGATGAGGAAACAGCAAAGGATATCGACTGGACACCTAACATGGCTACCATCGACGGAAAGGAGACAGAGGTGACGGGCGTAGGTGCCGGCAAACTGCCTGGTCGCGCCGACTTCGTAGTGGGTGTCAGCAATATCAGCCGCTATAAGTATCCTATCAACTGGAAGATCGGTATGGCTCGCTCTGACAATAACGGAGGACTGGGTAGTCCTAATGGCGGCAGCCCCCGTCCCTGGGTGGTCGCTAAGTTCTCCGAGCTCTACCTCATCGCAGCGGAAGCTGCCGTCAAGGGAGCAAGAGGTGCCTCATCGGCTCGTGACCTCGTCAATGTGCTCCGTCAGCGTGCCGGTAAGCAGACCTGGTCACAGAATGACAATGTAGCTGTGGATATCGACAACAGTGCCGCAATGGTTGCCGCTACACCCGCTACCATCACCATCGACTATATCCTGGATGAGCGTATGCGTGAGTTCTGGGGTGAGGGCTACCGCTGGTTCGACCTCGTACGCACCCAGAAATGGGCTGAGAAAGCCGGCAGCTACCGGATCGCCGGAAGCGGTAATGCGGAACGCGACCTGCAGACGGTCACCCGCACCATCACTCCAGGACACTACCTGCGTCCTATCCCACAGGGACAGCTCGACGGTATGGAGATGACAGAGGAGGAGAAGACGGTATATCAGAATCCCGCCTATCAGAAATAACTAATTATTTTTTGTTCATTTGTAGCGGAGTCCGCACTGGGATAGTGCGGCTCCGCTTTTTTCTCGTTGATTTTTATTACTCGTTATACACCAATTGGACGAGGGTCTGTCCGACAGCTTGCAGGGTGTTCTTGTCAATATGTTGCATATCGTCACTGGCGGTATGCCATGTAGGACCGAAAGAACTTTGGGGACAGTCGGGATAGAAATTGATGATATCGATACAGGGGATATTCGCCACCTCATTCACCGGGACGTGGTCGTCTGTCACACCGCTTCCTTCCTTTGCGGGGAAGAAACTACCGTAACCAGCAGCGTTAGCAGCACGCCATACCTTCTCCACGATGGTACTTGCCTTCTGCATTGAGAATCCCTCTTGGTAGAATCGCGCACCTTGTCCTCCTACCATATCAAGGAGGATTCCGTAAGTATAGTGGCGAGTGGAAGGGTTAGCGCTCAACGCTTGTTCCTGGTATTTCTTTGCCCAGTACTGGGAACCTAATGCCCACGAGTCGGTACCGTCACCTGTCTCGTCCCATTGGGGGATGCCCCAGTCTTCCGCATCGAAACAGACGAAGTCGACAGCGACATTCAGGGAGTCATGTTGCTGGAACAGACGTGCCAGTTCCAGCATCACGGCAACACCACTGGCTCCGTCGTTTGCCGCCATCACAGGCTTACGCCAGTTGGTGGAGTCCGGATCGTTATCCGCCCAGGGACGACTGTCCCAATGGGCACAGATGAGGATAGCACCTCCCGCCCTCTCCTTCAGAGAAGGGGCTTTAGCTATGATATTCGTACTCTTGAGGATGGTACCGTCATAGCCTTTGAGGTCGGCTTTCTGGAGTTCCACCTGATAACCATACTGCTGGAATTTCTGCTGGATCCATGCGCCACACTGTTCATGAGCCTCACTGTTCATGGTGCGAGGACCAAAGGCACACTGGGCGGCACAGAACTGATAGGCAGAGTCCGCATTAAACTGGATAGTGACAACGGACTGGTCCTCTACGGACTGTTTCTTGGTGGTGCCACAAGCCATCAGACACATGACACTGATGATATAAATATATTTCCTCATGATAATCTTTTTCTCTTCGGCAGGAACTCAGAGACATCCCTTCCGAAATGCTGTAACTCACGGACCACCGAGCTGCTGACACTGGCATACTGAGGCTCGGCAAACAACAAGATGGTATCGATACCACTGATCTGACGGTTGATGTCCGCCTGCTCTCGCTCATACTCAAAGTCCTTGACGGAGCGTACTCCTTTCACAATATATTGGGCACCCTCCTCTCTGGCGAAGTCGACAGCAAGACCATAGTACGGTTTCACTGCTATACGCGGCTCTTCGGCATAGAGCTCCTGTATCGCCTGCATCCGCTCGGTGGCTGGTGCCATATCGGGTTTATGCACCTGGTCGCCCACCACACCAATCACAAGGCGGTCGAAGAGACCTAAGGCTCTGGTCACTATGGAGTCGTGACCTACAGTAAACGGGTCGAAACTTCCTACAAAAACTCCTGTCCTCATCAACTTTCTACTATCAATTTTCAACTACTCAAAAAGACTCGGTTCCATGATATTCCCCGTATAAGGGTTACGTCCGAAATGGCGATAGGCAAGTTCCGTCACCATACGACCGCGAGGTGTGCGCTTGATGAAACCCTCCATGATCAGGAAAGGCTCATAGACCTCCTCCACGGTGCCGGCATCCTCACCGATAGCCGTCGCGATAGTGGTGATTCCCACAGGACCACCCCGGAACTTGTCGATGATGGTCAGCAGGATACGGTTGTCTATCTCATCCAGTCCGAACTTGTCGATATTCAATGCCGTCAGGGCTATCTTCGTGATCTCCGTGTCAATACGACCAGAACCCTTCACCTGTGCGAAGTCACGGACACGACGTAAGAGCGCGTTAGCGATACGGGGCGTACCACGGGAGCGACGAGAGATCTCCGCTGCCGCATCCTTGGTGATCGGTACACGCAGGATGCCTGCAGAGCGCTCGATGATTCTCTGTAACGTCTCCGGCTCATAATACTGCAAGTGCATATTGATACCGAAACGGGCACGCAACGGGGCTGTCAGGAGTCCGCTACGGGTGGTGGCACCCACCAGGGTAAACGGGTTGAGGTCTATCTGTATGGAACGTGCTGACGGTCCCTTATCGATCATGATATCGATACGATAGTCCTCCATAGCGGAATAGAGGTATTCCTCGACCACAGGAGACAGACGATGTATCTCGTCGATAAACAACACGTCATTCTTCTCCAAAGAAGTCAGGATGCCGGCAAGGTCACCCGGTTTGTCCAAGACAGGACCACTGGTGATTTTAAAACCCACCCCCAGTTCGTTGGCGATGATGTTCGAGAGCGTCGTCTTACCCAGTCCAGGAGGACCATGCAGCAGGGTATGGTCGAGGGGCTCCCCGCGAAACTTAGCGGCCTCCACGAATACCTGCAGGTTCTCCACCACCTGTTGCTGTCCGCTGAAATCGCTGAAGGAAAGGGGGCGTAAGGCGTTCTCGAAGTCTTTCTCAGAAGAGGAGAACTGTTCCTGTCGGATGTCAAAATCTTCGTCGATCATTTATTTTTCGTCCTTTTGCATGCAAAGGTACGAAAAAAGTTCAAAGTTCAAAGTTCATAGTTCATAATTTTTTAGTAATTTTGCAGCAAAGAATCAAAACTATCCTTTATGAGACGTACTACCCTACTGACACTCTTTGCCACACTGACCTTGATGGCAAGTGCTTCCACTACCCTTCCTGTCAAGGGTCAAATCATCAAGCCTACGGATAAACATATCCAGTACATCGGACGTATCTGTTTCGACAATCCCATGCGTCCCCGTTTCACCTTCCCAGGCGTACAGATCAACGCCCGCTTCACAGGAACGTCGCTGAAGATGATGGCAAAACCGAAGAGCGGCTATTTCATGGCACAGATCGACGAGGCAGAGCCTTTCAAAGTAAGCTTTATGGCAGAGAAAGACTCTGTGGTGACCCTTGCCACCTCTCTGCCTAAGGGAGAGCATACCGTCCGTCTGATGTATGTCATCGAGGGGTACGACCTGAAACCCTCTTTCTGGGGATTCGTTCTCGACAAGGACGGGATGATGCTTGACGCTCCCGCTTTGCCGGAACGCCGTATTGAGTTCGTCGGCAACTCCATCACCTGTGGCTACGGGGTGGAGAGCCATAATCCCAACGATCCCTTCGAATACGAGACGGAGAATCATTATATGACCTATGCCCAGCAGACTGTCCGCAACCTGGATGCCGTGGCTCATGTGGTCGCCCGCAGCGGTATCGGTGTCTATCGTCATTATGGCGGTCCGAAGACGGGTACCCCAGAGAATGTGATGACCACCGAGTACGAGTATACTAACCTCTACGACCGTTCTGAGCGTTGGGACTTCTCACGCTACCAGCCCCAGGTGGTATGTATCAACCTTGGTACCAATGACCTCTCCACTAATAACTACGACGTGAAACTATTCAAGCAGGCATGGAAGAAGTTTGTCGGACAGGTACGCCAGCACAACCCGAAGGCGAAAATCGTGCTGCTCTGCGGCTCTATGCTCAACGGCAAGGAACTGGAGATTGCGAAGAAGACACTGAATGAGGTAGCTGAAGAGGCTCAGAAGACTGGTGACAAAGAGGTCTACCGCTTTGACTTCACACCTCAGACGGGTGATATCTCCTATGGTGCCGACTGGCACCCCTCTTTCTGGCAACAACAGAAGATGGCTGGCGAGCTGACGGCTTTCCTCCGTTCCCTCATGCACTGGTTCTAAAGAGTATCCTCAGGAATCTCACTGATAAACTGGCGAATGGCATCTACCAAGGTGTCATTCTCTTCCGGGCGTTGTGTGGCGACACGGAAGAAATGGTCGGAGAGCCCCATGAAGTTAGCACAGTCACGGATCAGGATACCATGTTCCTGTACGAGATAGAACTTCAGTTTCGTACTCGTTGCCGGCTCTATATCACACAACATAAAGTTCGTCTTGGTGCTATAGACGCGGATACCTTCTATCTTCCGCAGGTTAGCACGCAACCGTTCCGTCTCCTGCAGGTAGTCCGTCAAGTCGGGTATCACGGGCTCATTCCGTCTCAGCAAGAACTTACCAGCCTCTATTGCCAAAGCACTCACGGACCATGGATGACTCTGGCTTCGCAATAATGCGATGGTATCAGGGTGACCCGTGACATAACCGATACGCAGTCCTGGTATCGCAAAGCGCTTACTCAAGGAGTGGAGGACCAGCAGGTTACGACACTTCATCACCTCCTTAGGCTCGATGAGCGACTCTTTCGTATAGTCCTCATACGACTGGTCGACAACAAAGGTATGACGAGGTGAGCGGCGTGCCAGATATTCGATAATCCCTTTTGTCATCACATTACCTGTAGGATTGTTGGGGTTACAAATCCAATACACCCTCTGGTTAGACAGTTCCTTCAGGTCATTCGAATGTTCATAGGAAATGATATGATGATTGATACGACAGGCATCGGCATACTCGCTGAAAGTCGGTTGAGGGATGATTGACAAGCTATGATGATACAGATGGGCGATGAGGTAGATTGCCTCCGTCGCTCCATTGGTCACCATTACCGCCTCTGGTGAGATATCCAACTGTTGGGCGATGATCCTCTCCAGAGAATGAGGTTGTGGCTCCGGATAGTTGTTAAGCACGTCGAAGTGATCTGCCAGATAAGCTTTCAGTGCTGTATGGTCAGCATGCTGAAAGATATTGGTACTGAAATTCATCCGCACCATTCCTGTCTCGTAGTGGTATATGTCGTCTCCGTGTCCCTCTATCATTCTGTTACTCGTATGGTTAATGTCTGAACATTAAACTGAATACCCTTATGTTCTATAAATCGGCTCAAGGCTCCGTTGTCAGCCAGTTGACGGGGCGTTCCCACACTCAACAGACCCGTTTCCATCAACCAGATACAGTCAGCTATCTGCAATGACAGTTCTACATCATGGGTAGAGAGGAATATCGTCTTCTGCTGCTCACGAGCCAAACGGTGTAGCAACTGCATGACCTCCACCTTACTGGGAAAGTCGAGGAAGGCTGTCGGCTCATCCAGGTAGATGATAGGGGTTTGCTGGGCTAATGCTTTGGCGATCATCACTTTCTGCCGCTCTCCATCACTCAGGGTATGCACATACCTCCCCCGCAGAGACTCAATACCTACCAATCCGATAGCCTCATCCACGATACACTTGTCGTCTTTCGATAATGTTCCCCAGAAGCCGGTATAAGGTGAGCGTCCCATACCGACCAGTTCCTCGATCGTCATATTACGCACGTCAGGTTTCTCTGTCAAAACCACTCCGATAAGACGACTGAGTTGCTTGTCGGAGTATTCAGAGACCTCGGAGTACTCAGAGTTCTCAGAGTTCCTTAGCAGGATCTCTCCTCCCAGTGGTGGCTGGAAAGCAGAGAGCGTACGTAACAGTGTGGATTTACCAATACCATTCCGACCCAACAGACAAGTGAGTTCCCCACTCTTGATGGCAGCATTCAGATGCTCCGCTACCACCGTCGTATGTTGCTTTGTCTGATAGCCAATTGTCAGGTTAGTAAATCTTACCGTCTCATTCATGCTGCAAATGTACTACAAAAATATGAATTGACAAAAGATTTACAGAATTAACATTTGTAGTTTCTCAGGGACAAAGAAGGTCTGAGCCGTTTGCAGCAACTGCTCAGAGGTGACAGCGTCGATTTGTTGTAACAAGGTGTCAATGTCACGTTCTTTGTCATAATGCAGAAAACTCTTGGCGAAGTCAAGGGCGAACTGCTCCCGATTATCACAGGCAATGGCGATCTGTCCTTTCAACTGTCGCTTGGCGGCATTCAACTGTCGTTCCGACAAAGGATGCTGCATCATACGGTCAAGTTCCCGATGAACAAGCCGCAGACAGCGTTTCACGTCTTGGTGGTCACAACCGAAATAGACAGACCATACTCCTGTGTCGCTATAATTTGCCATAGAACTCTCCACCGTATATACCAATCCGTTTTTCTCTCTCATTGAGAGATTCAGACGGGCATTCATACCAGGACCTCCTAAGATATTGTTAAGCAGATAGAGGGGTATCCTTCGTGGATCATTAAAAGCAAATGTCTGTGTTCCCAACATGACATGGGCTTGATGGTGGTGCTCAGAAGGATTTTTTTTAGGAACTACGAGAATAGGAGGAGGGACTGGAAAATCAGTAAGAGGCCTTACCATCTCCTTTCTCTTTAACAAGTCCACTAGTCTCTTAAAGTTGATATCACCATATGCGAAGAAGATAGCATTTTCAGGGCGGTAATAGCGATTGGTGAAACGCTGAGCATGTACAGAGGTAAAGGTCTTGACTTTCTCCCGAGTCCCTAAGATATTATGTCCCAGCGGATGTCCTTTGAAGAGCATGTTCTCAAACTCATCATAGATCAGTTCTGCCGGTGAGTCGTTATAACTCTCGATTTCATCGCAAATCACATCCACTTCATGCACCACCTCTTGTTTGGGATAAACACTATTGAAGACGATATCTGTCAGGAGGTCAACGGCACGTGGAAGATGCTCTTTGAGAATAGCGGCATAAAAGACGGTGTCCTCTTTATTGGTAAAGGCATTCAAATCACCTCCGACACTCTCTAAGCAGTTGAGGATCTGCAATGCCGAGCGTCGATGGGTCCCCTTGAAAGTGACATGCTCACAGAAATGGGCTACCCCTTCCTCACCTTCCTTTTCATGGCGTGAGCCTGCCTTGACACCAATACCACAATAGACTACTTGTGAGGTAGACGGCAGATGAATCACTCGCAGACCATTATCCAGTGTATGTATATTAAATTTCGTCATAATCGGATGCAAAGGTACAAAAAAGTTCATAGTTCATAGTTCATAGTTCATAATTATTTCATACCTTTGCATTCAAAATAACGTATTATGCGAAAAGTAATTGGTATCGGCGAGACCGTTCTTGACATTATCTTCCGTGACGAGCAGCCTATCAGTGCTGTCCCAGGGGGAAGTACCTTCAACGCTGTGGTGTCTTTAGGACGCTCTGGTGTCAAATGCAGTATGATCAGTGAAACAGGCAATGACCGTGTCGGACGTAATATCATCCACTTCCTGGAGGAGAACGGAGTAGACTCCTCCAACATCAACGTCTACCCGGAGTCAAAATCACCACTGTCCCTTGCCTTCCTCAACGAGAAAAACGATGCGGATTATATTTTCTATAAGGATCATCCCAATGACCGTATCGATTATATCTATCCTGACATACATCCCGATGATATTGTGCTTTTTGGCAGCTTCTTCGCTTTGAACCCGGTCATACGCCCACAGGTTTTTGCCTTCTTGAACTATGCCCGCCAACATGGTGCCATTCTCTATTATGACATCAATTTCCGTTCCTCGCATCGCCATGAGGTGATGAAGACAACCCCCAACCTGTTGGAGAACCTGGAGCTTGCTGATATCGTGCGGGGATCGGAAGAGGATTTTGATGTCCTTTATAAGAAAAATGACCCTGATGTCATATACCGTTCCCAGATTTCTTTTTATACTAAGAAGTTTATTTATACCCGTGCTGCCGAACCTGTAGAGCTGAGGGCAGAGAAAGGTCTCAGCAAGCAGTATCCCGTCATCGCCACCAAGACCGTCAGTACTATTGGGGCTGGCGACAACTTCAACGCTGGTTTTATCTACGGACTGATCAAGAACGGTATTACCCGTCAGGAAATTGACAATGGACTGACAGAGGCACAATGGGATAGTGTGATACAGAATGCCTTGGAGTTCTCCGCAGAATGTTGTGGCAGTATCAGCAACCATGTGTCTGTCGAGTTTGGCACACAGAAGAAAAAAGAGCTGGAACAAGCATTATTGGCTATGGAAGAATAACTAAAAAAATACTACTATGCAAGAAATTACAAACAAAATCTATTATGTGGGTGTCAACGACCGTAACAAAACACTGTTTGAGGGCTTGTGGCCGCTTCCCAATGGCGTAAGCTATAACTCGTATCTGATTGACGACGAGAAAGTGTGTCTGATTGATACGGTAGAAGTCGATTTTTTCACTCAGTTCATTGAGCATATCCAAGAGGTGATTGGCGACCGTCCTATTGACTATCTAGTCGTCAACCACATGGAACCAGACCATAGTGGCTCTATCGCCCTGATCAAGAAATACTATCCCAATATCCAGATTATCGGTAACAAGAAGACCTTCCAGATGATGGAGGGCTTCTATGGAATCGCCGAGGATACCGTGGAGGTGAAGAATGGTGATGCTATCGAACTTGGCAGCCATACCCTGAACTTCGTGCTGACACCTATGGTACACTGGCCAGAGACGATGGTGACTCTCTGTGGCAGTGTCTTGTTCTCTGGAGATGCCTTTGGGTGTTTCGGAGCCTTGAATGGTGGGATCATCGACGAGCAAATCAACTGTGACACCTTCTGGCTGGAGATGGTACGCTACTATTCCAATATCGTAGGTAAGTACGGAACTCCTGTACAGAATGCCCTCAAGAAATTAGCAGATGTGAAACTTGACTATATCTGTTCCACCCATGGTCCTGTATGGCACCAGTATATAAATAAGGTAGTGGCAGAGTATGACCGTATGTCAAAATATGAGACAGAACCTGGTCTTGTCATCTGCTATGGAACGATGTACGGCAATACCGAGCGTGCCGCAGAGGTCATTGCCCGCGCAGCCTCCGAGGCTGGTGTGAAGAATATCGTGATGTATAATGTATCGAAGACCCACCACTCCTATATCATTCGTGACGTGTTCCGCTATAAGGGACTGATCGTGGGAGCACCTACCTATAACACCGCTCTCTATCATGAGATGGATGTGCTACTCTCAGAACTTGCCGGCAAGGACATCAAGAACCACCTGTTGGGATGGTTCGGTTCTTACGGATGGGCTTCGAAGGCTGTGAGCGAGATTGCCCGCTGGAATGAGGAGAAACTGCATTATGAGGCTGTGGGCGAACCTGTGGAGATCAAGCAAAGCCTGACACCAGAGACCAAAGCTGCTTGTGAGTCTCTAGGTCAGGCGATGGCTGCTCGTCTCTTGTCTATTTGTTCAGATTCTGAATAAACTGCCACTCACTCTCATGGGACTTCACTTTGATGAGTGCCTGATGAGTGACGATGTACTCTGACACACCTACACGGTTGGCACCATGATGCCAGTCGTAGGTATAGCCTAACTGTGTCCAAGGCAGGGGACTGTCATCCTCATAGGCTGAGGCGACACTGAGGCGATACCACTCCCGGAAATTGGTCTCACCCACTTTGAATTTCTCGTCAGCGTATGCAGGGAATTCCAGACCAGCAGCGGTCGTCGTGATCTCAGGAGTGTGAGCGGGACGGAAGATGTAGTCAGGGTCAGCATAGAACTGCACCATGATGTTATAGTCGCAATCGGGGCTAAGACCATACATCTGAATCATACGCATGTGGGCTGCCACGCTGTCCAGACCTACAAAGGCATCTTTCTTACGCAGCCAGTCACCAGGAAGGCTTACCCATGAACCTAACTCACGGTCGATGCGATAGACACCCTCCTGCCCGAAGAAACGTGCTAAACGGCTGGAATCAACCAGTGTCATTACCAATACCATATCCTTGCCGTCAAAGGTAGCCCACTCCTCGTTGGGTGTGCCTTTCTTGATAGGCATCAGGTCATTAGAGATCTTAGAGGCATCCAGCTGTTTGGCATCAGCAATCGCTGCGGCAAGGTCTGCCTGCAACAAAGAATCATTCTCATACCATGCCGTAGTGTCTGCGGCAGACTCTGTCTCATTGGCAATAGTCTTCTTGTTCTGACAAGCAACAGAAGCCATTGCTAATGCGACGATAGCAATCCATAATTTCTTCATACTTTATTGTTTTATAGGTTTATAAGTTGTTTTTTGTTCCTATTTCGGCTACAAAAATATAAAAAAAGTCTGAAGTTCATGTAGTTTTTCCTAACTTTGTTGCGTCTAATGGGCAAAATGATTTGAAAACAGACAAGGCAATGAATCAATTAGTAATCGACAAAGTCGCTTTGCATGACAAAGAACAACAGTTTGCGCAAACCGTTGCAGAACAAAAGAGCACCATCTACACCGTGTGCTACATGTTCTCACAAGATGCCGACGAGGTCAACGACCTGTTCCAAGAGGTACTAGTCAATCTTTGGAAGGGTTTCGAGAACTTCGAGCATCGCAGTGACATCAAGACGTGGGTTTATCGCGTCGCCCTCAATACCTGTATCTCTCTTGACAGGAAGAAGCGACGCAGTGCCACTGTCCGACTGACAATGGACATCAATCTCTTTGAGGACCGTGACGAAGATACGCGGCAAGTGGATATGCTCCATAAACGTATCTCCAAGTTACAACCCTTCGACCGTGCGATTGTCCTGCTTTGGCTTGAGAACCTCAGTTACGATGAGATCGGACAGATCGTCGGTATCACAGCCAAGAACGTCAGTGTCCGTCTGTTTAGAATCAGAGAGCAGTTAAAACAAATGTCTAACGATTAAAAAACTCACCCATTATGATTAACGAGAATTTTGACTTAGAGAATATGCGTCTTCAGATGGAGACCTTGAAGAAGAAACTGGATCAGCAGGAGATAGTCAACGACCGTATGATCCGTCACTCAATGAAAAAGACCGCAAACACCATCAGTCGCAGATATTACTTTATCATGGCAGTCTGTTTGCTGATGATTCCCTACAGCTATTGGGCATTCGTGATGCTAAACGGTTTCTCTATTCCTTTTTGGATGTTCACCTGCTTCGTCATGCTGGTTTGCTTTGGAGGAACCTATTATAACAACAGGAACCTGAGTGATTCGAACATGATGACCAATAATCTCGTGGATGTCCGTCGTCGTATGGCACGTGCCAAGAAGTTCGATGCCTACTGGCTTCTCATCGGCATCCCCCTCGCTATCGTCTTTCTTGGTTGGTTTATGTATGAGTCTTATCAGCTTCATCCAGATGCATTTTTCAACGGGCTCTTCTGGGCAGGATGTATCGGCGGCGTTATTGGAGCCATCTGGGGATTCTCTCTGCATTTCAAGACCCAGCGCCAGTATCAGGAAATCATCGACCAGATAGAGGATATCACTCAAGAAAACTGAATTAGTTATTTATTCCCGACACTCCAACTCGTCTTCCATTTCCGGCAACAAGCTGCGATGGAAGACGAGTTCTCGTCATTAAAGTTTTTTCTCTTGTCTCGTATCTGCCTTTAAGAAAAGACCTGCCAGAATCGTTCCACTGATACTATGCCATGCACAACTGATGGCACAAGGCAAGACGGCAAGAGGCTGGGCAGCGAAGAAATTACCAGCAAGAACGGTGGCTAACCCAGCGTTCTGCATACCGACCTCTATGGAGATGGTACGTTTCTTGGCTTTTGAGAAACCAGCCAGACGACCTGAGAGATACCCCAGCAGATAACCTAACGAGTTATGACAGAACACGACAGCAAAAGTCCAGAGGAAAAGCCATAGTCCTCGATTTACCAAATCGTCATGAACAGTAGAGATGACACCTCCCACAATACATGCTAGACAGATCACGCTCAGTCCTGGCATCAGACTCTGGATGGTTGGAAAATGCTTATTATTGGAATAGGTATAATTCAAAAAACAGCCCATTCCAACGGGAATAATCGTTACTATTAGGATATTGAGGAACATACCAATCGCATCGATTTCGATAATCTCTCCTGCTGTGATTTCCATTAACAGAGGGGTCATCACCGGAGCCAGGAGGGTGGAGGCACACGTCATGCCCACAGAGAAGGCGACATCACCATGACAGAGGTAGGACATGATATTACTCGACACACCACCAGGACAACACCCCACAAGCATAATACCTAAGGCAAGGGCAGGCTCGAGATGAAAGATGCGCACCAACAGATAAGCTACACACGGCATGATAAAGAACTGGGCACAGGCACCTATCAGGATATCAAAAGGCCGACGGGTCAGGATGCGGAAATCATTCGTCGTCAATGTCAGTCCCATTGTCAACATGATAATACCCAGTATCACGGTCTGAGTGGTACCCCGGACCCATGAGAACAATTCCGGAAGAAAGAAGGTACATACCGCAATAGCAATGATAAACAAAGAAGCATTGCCGGCAAGCCAACGACTTATACGTATAAAAGATTGCATTTCCTATATTCTTAAGTTATTTCTTATTATTTTTTCCTTTCAACACCCGGTCCACACTGCCTGCCTCCAAGAGACACTGCTCTGCCTCCTCATAGGGGATACCCAGTGATTCTTGTATCATCCGCGTACCACGATCCACCAATTTGGCATTAGACAGCCGCATCTTCACCATCCGGTTGCCTTTGACACGCCCTAAGCGAATCATGAGAGAAGTGGAAATCATGTTCAGAACCATTTTCTGTGCCGTACCACTTTTCATCCTGCTGGAACCTGTGATAAACTCAGGACCTACAATCGTCTCTATAGGATAATCCGACACTTCAGCCAAAGGGGTTTGGGGATTACTGGTGATACAACCTGTCAACAGTCCGTGTTTCCTGGACTCACTGACAGCCCCCACCACATAAGGTGTCGTACCAGATGCCGCGATACCTATGACAGTATCATCAACAGATACTTGATGCGTCAACAGATCACGCCAGCCCTGTTCCGGGGAATCCTCTGCCTTCTCCACCGCATGACGCAAAGCCACGTCACCACCGGCAATAATTCCTTGGACCCAAGTGTCAGGAACTCCAAAAGTGGGAGGCAGTTCACTGGCATCCAGCACACCAAGTCGCCCACTGGTTCCCGCACCAATATAAAAGAGTCTTCCCCCCTTCCTCATCCTTGGCTCTATGGCAGCCACCAGTGCCTCTATCTGTGGTATTGCCTTCTGCACAGCATCCGCCACCATAGCATCCTCCTCATTGATATGTTGCAACAACTCACCTATGGTCATCTGCTCCAGATGATCATAATGTGACGGTTGCTCTGTGATGGATACCTTTCTCATGGCTGCATTGGTAATTTGCGTGCAAAGGTACATTATTTCTTTTAATTTTTGAATCTTTGCTGGTAAATAATCTCAATAATATCCCTAAAAGTTGTAACTTTGCAGGCAAATTCACAAAAACAAAGGAAAGACATAAACGATGGCTTACATTGGTGAACTGATATCTATTGGTGTGGCATTCTCATGGACGGCTACAGCACTATTAAGCGAGTTTGGTTCCAAGCGACTGGGCAACCTTACATTGAACGTGCTGCGTATGGGACTGGCACTGCTTTTCTCACTCGTGCTTTTCGGGATGGTGACAGGGAGCATGCTGCCGCCTGGTGCATCCACAGAGGCGGCAGGGTGGATGCTATTGTCAGGACTGGTAGGATATGTCATCGGTGATTTCTGTCTGTTTCAGTGTTATATCATTATTGGTTCCCGCTACGGACAATTATTTATGACGCTAGCCCCCTTGTCGGCAGCCTTGATGGCTTGGGTGACACTCGGTCAGCAAATGACGGGAAAAAGTGTCATAGCGATGCTGGTGACTCTTTGGGGTATTGGCATCTCCGTGCTCGGACGTGGTGACCATCATAAAATCTCATTGAAACTGCCTGTTAACGGCGTACTCTATGCCATCGGTGCTGCCGTGTGTCAAGGCGTTGGTTTGGTATTGAGCAAGATAGGTATGGACCATTATGAGGTGTCGATGATGGCAGAGACTGGTATTCCCGAGTGGCTGATACCCTTCAGTGCCAATTTCTACCGTTGTATTGCTGGCATCATCGGGTTTTCACTCTTGCTGTTTTATCGTGATGGGATGGCACCTTTGCGAGAGGCAGTACACGATAAAAAGGGACTTTCCGTCGCTACAGCAACGACCATCTTCGGTCCCTTCGTGGGAGTCGGCTTCTCGCTGATGGCTGTACAATACACTGCTGCCGGTATCGCCTCCACACTGATGGCGATGACCCCTATCATTATCATCTTGCCGTCTTATTGGCTTTTCCATGAGAAGATCACATGGCGTTCCGTGATAGGTGCCGTGATATCCGTTCTGGGAGTCAGTCTGTTCTTTCTATGATGCTCTTTCACGCAGACGACTTTCAAAATTTACAAAAAAAGTTTTATAATTCACAAAAACTTATTCATACAGCATCTAGCTATTGTAAATGTGGTAATTAATTTGTATTTTTGCAACATCCCTTCGCTATCCCATTAAAAATTAAATATCATGACAAGAATAAGAATAGATAGTATTAGTCTGAAAAGGATTGTTTTATCAATGGCTCTGCTGGCGGTAAGCGTCACTCTTACCGCTAAGCAGAAGTCATCGGCTATGGGAAAGGAGATGCCGTCAGAACAGGAACAGGTTTTGGCACAACGGGTCTATGAGACACAAATAAGCGGCAAAGACTCAGATTTCTATGAGGCGCATAAGAAATTCATGGAATATCTGGAGAACCAAAAGGAATGGGAGAAATATTATCGTACATGGATGACCCGTGTGATTTATGAGGTGAACAACCGACGCTTCCATCGTGCCTTTATCGAGATTAACCTTCTCACGGATGACATCAAGCAACGTCATCTGGAGCAGTACCTCTACTTCTCAAACATGGGAATGGGGTTTTTCTATAATGGTCGCAACCAACCAGAGATGGGTGAGAAATACTTCCGTCGTGCCTTGCAGGACATTGATGTCGAGAAGCAACCTGTGGCAGCATTCAATTCCTACCTCTCGCTGGCACAGTCGCTTAGTTTCAAGCGTCCCGCTGAGGCAATGGCATGTCTCGACAGTCTGCCACAGCAGATGTTGCAGAACCCGATGTATGAGAGCGGTGTATTAGGTTATCGTTGTATCATTGCCAACAAACTGGATGACCAAAAGGCATTTAACAAGTATTTCGCTAAGTATGACAGTATCCGTCAGCATCTGCCAGACCAGTTTAATGCCGCCAACCTCCAACAAGTGATGGTATGCCATTGTCTCATGCAGAAAGACTACCAGCGCGCCCTTGCCTGGTGTGACTCCATCAATGTTCCGCTGACTGCTACAGAGCTGCGTATTGATGTCTATGAGCATATGGGAGACTACCAGCGAGCCTTTCATGCCACAGAAATAAAGGACAGCCTTACCCAAATTGATGAGCGCGAGGCTTTGGAGTTACACATGATGGATATGGCACATGACATTGAACATCTTCAGGCTGAGCAGAAAAAGGCAGAGATACGACGCATCCAATTATGGATTGTCGGCACGATGGCACTGATCATCATTGCCTTGCTCGTATGGATGCTTGTCTATCGTCATCAGAAAAACCTACGATTGAAGGAGCAGTTCTTCCAATTACAGAAGGCACGCAGTGAAACGGAAGCAGGACATGTCATTCGTCGAGCCTTTGTGAGTACGATACAGGAAAAAATGGAGCCACACATCAATGTACTGAAAGGTTATGCACGCATCTTCAACAACCCGGAATTCCTCCTGAAACCTGAGGAGCGTCCCAAGCGATACAATGACATCCTCATCGCTGCTAAGAGCATAGAGGCGCTGATAGATCCTGTACTCGATTCCTACGCTCATGGAGCGACAGGTCTCTCTGAGGAAGAGAAGCAGATCTGTATTGACTCACTCCTCTCACCATTGCATACACTGATTAATACCACAGAGGTCATTATCGATGGTCACGGACAGATACCACATGAGGAATATATGCAACTACGTGGTGAGGTGTCCAGAAATGCCTACCACATATCCGTCTCCACTCGACAACTCCTCCTGTTCAGTCTCCATAGTGACGATATTCCAATACCTAAGCAGATCAGAATAGGATTAAATGAAATGGCTCGCTCCGTCTTGAACAGCTATGACCTACAACCTTCTGCTATTGACAAAAACCGCAAGATAGCGATAGCGTTCAAGACTGAAGTGGCAGATGACGTGATCGTCTCTACCAACTCGCTGATACAGGAACTGCTGAACTGTCTCCTTGACAATGCCGACAAGTATGCGACAGGAGGTACCATACAGATGAGCTGCCATGCTGACACCGACGGAACCTATGCCATCTCCGTCAGCAATGAAGGTCCTACCATCGCCGCCGCTGATGCGGAGCGTATCTTCGAGCCCTTCGTCCATCTGTCTGCAGAGGAGCATAGTCTTGGCATCGGTCTATCGCTGGCACGCTGCCTTGCTATCTCCATGGGATATCAAATATCTCTCGACCAAGGATATACCGAGGGTGTACGTTTTGTAGTCAAAGGTATCTGAAAGAATGTTTTAAAGGACAGATTGCCGACTAGACAATACCATAGTGACGGAGGGCATGGAGGATGCCGTCGTCATCGACAGAGGTAGTGACGTAGTCGGCTTGTTGCTTGAGGGTGTCGATGGCATTTCCCATCGCAATGCCGATGCCCGCCTGGAGTATCATGGAGGTGTCGTTACCTCCGTCACCAAACGCGATCGTCTGACTGATATCAAGACCATCATGACGGGCAATGGCCTCAATACCCTTTCCCTTATCTGCTCCGTTTGCCGTGATATCGGTAAACTCAGGATGCCAGCGACCAGAGATACATTGTGGCAGACGAGCCATCAGTTGCTGCTCATAGTCAGCAGGGAAGAAGGGTGTCATCTGTAGGATATCCTGCTTCAGTACCTCTTCTAAAGGGGAAGCCTTGTCCAAGTTCTTGACGGCAAGCATCTGCTGGAAGATGCGCTCCACATCACCTGTGGGGTCAAGGACGGCAACGTCTTTCTTACCAACAACGATCAAGCTATATCCCTTTGCTTTCGAGTCTTCGATGATCGTCATCACGTCGCTCTTGGGGATAGGCTGGCAGGTGACGAACTCGTCACCTACGAAACACAAAGCACCATTCGTCGTGATATATCCGTCAATGAGGTGTTCGATGGCACCAAGGTTCGTAATGATGATAGGTGGTCGTCCTGTCGCGATATACACATGATGTCCGTTAGCCTTCGCCTGTGTCAAGGCAAGGATGGTGGATGGTGGTATCTCGTGTGTCTTGAAACTGACCAGTGTACCGTCAATATCGAAGAAGAGGGCGTATCTTTTGCTCATATAGGATGACTATTCATATTTGCTGCAAAGATACAACATTTTCCGCAAATAGTGGCATGTTCGCATCATATTCGACATACGAAGGCGACACCCCTACAAGATGCTTTTTATTCCGATATCTCCTATCTCAGTAAATTCACTGAATTTGGTGAGTAAATTCACTGAATTTACTGAGTAAACACACTGAATTTACTTTCATAGGAGATACTTCTTTATATTCGTTGTCACTTTCATCATATATCTATTACATAGGTCTTTTCTTTGCTTTATAAACAAGAATAGAAAATACTATGATTTCCAAGAGGAGAAGGACGTTCACAACTAAGACAGGAATCACTGATGGAGATTCCATACCCAACAAGGTATAGACAATAGCAAGAGATAATAATAGTAAGGTAATACCAGCCACCCTAACACTTCTAATAGCAAGTTCTACTTGTCGGGTGTTGGTAATCTTGAAAGGCATATTGATATAGCGTGGATAATACGCTATCACCATACAGATAATAGCAGCAACCGTAATAATAATACATGGGACTAATAATCCAATGGGGGAGCCATAAGCATTCGGTCTTCCTGACCCGTCAAAATGGGTTGGCACGATGTCTGGTGCACGACAAATCATCCAAATAATCAGTCCCCACACCACTATCATCACAATAGCGAAAACTATCTCAAAAAGAGTAGACTCTGTCGTGCGATGTAACTTAACATCTTTAATATCAAATCTCTCCATACTTATATTTTTTCCCATCCTGCTTGCAAATATAGTAATTATTCCTGAATTGACGAATATGGTTAAGGGGAAAATTAGTACCTTTGCAGAAACATAAAAGCAATAACATGAAAGAGATTTATTTAGCAGGAGGGTGCTTCTGGGGTACAGAGCATTACTTCAAACAGATTCAGGGTGTCGTCAATACGGAGGTGGGATTCGCTAACGGGGAGACGGAGAATCCGACTTACAAGGAGGTATATACAGACCAGACGGGCTATGCGGAGACGGTACATATCACGTATGACGAACAGGTTGTCGGTCTGGAGTTCCTGCTTAACATGTTCTTCAGAGCGATTGACCCCGTGAGCCTCAACAAAC
>JAEEGI010004864.1_pt1 | contig 31176 bp, 24 predicted proteins | sample 8958751 | NCBI WGS metagenome assembly JAEEGI01 (sample SAMN16246545, study PRJNA631951) | gut metagenome | biome: gut microbiome; feature: rumen; material: KS-attached | host: Bos | place: Iran: Karaj | collected 2018-10 | reverse complement strand
AGCCGGCGAGGTATTATCCGATATTCAGAGAGATTTGTAAAACAAAATTACAAATGGAAGTTCCCGCAAGACAGAATTCCACTTCGCGCCACCTGAAGTGGAAGTTAACTTTTCACTTCACAAAATGCGCAAAAATACCAAAAAGATGTTGACAAAGCCTCGCGAATAGTGTATTATCATTCGGCACGGGCTTGTAGCTCAGTTGGGAGAGCGCTGCGTTCGCAACGCAGAGGTCATGGGTTCGAATCCCACCAGGTCCACCAAGGTGTGCAGACTAAATAGATGCACACGCAAAAATCGGCTATTTTTAGCCGATTTTTGCTATTGTCAAGCTGCTATTTTGTGTGCAAAAAATAAAGATGCAAGCCTATTGGCAAGTAGCTCCGTCCACAGAGCGGTAAAAAAACGACCAATTCGAATTGGGCTAGTAATAAAATATTGGGTGGGGAATAATGAATCCTAGAAGTTAAAGTCAGTTAGTGGATTATACATGGATAATTCTTTGCCCAATTTCATGTTTTCGTCAAATTGCTTTTGGGTGATTAATCCTTTGTCCAATTTGAATTCATTAATTGCATTATATAGTTTTAATGCAGGTTGTTCTTCTCTGCGCAATTGAGCCCGAAGACTATCGCCAAACGACTGTTTCTTGATAAAATACATACAATAGCTATGGAGCATATTCAAGACGGGGATCATTACATTGTTGTTTGTCTTCCGTTTTATTTTCCTGATTTCACGGTCGCTTGCATTTTTAATTTGCTCTCTAATATCCGAAAAAATAGGGACAACATCATCGCCATCTTCGGGATGGTCATTCAAATATTGAAGCATGTAAGTCCTCAAAAAGCCAATAAGGCCGCTTCGGTAACTTTCAATTGATTCTCTGGAAAACAGCATATTTTTACCTCCTAAATAAGCTATAAAGATTATATCTCCAAATAAAAAGAATTGTCAAGAGACCATCTCCGAAAGCCCTTTTCCGAGGGGAACATATAGGGGACCCCGAAAATGCTTGCATTTTTGGGGAAAAGGAGCCACAGAGACGCAAACGAAGTGGTCCAAGCGAATACAATCTTATAATGCTTGAAACACGCAGTCGGCGTCTCTTGCGGCGACGCATTCGTACGCTATTAAAGCCTTACAACAAGAGTCTTTAAGGAAAAATAGAGCTATATTAAAACAAGAAATAACGGTTTGTTGCCGACTGAGTGATGAAACTTCAGCCGGCTTTTTTTATGCAAAAGCAAACTTTTTGTGGCAAGACAAGACGAAATGAATTTGGTACAATTTGCAATGTAAAAAAAAGCCGGCATTTTTAAAACGGGAGGTGATTCCGCAAATGAACACAGCTGAAAAAATCATAGCGCTCAGAGCTGAGAGAGGCATTTCGCAGCAGGAACTTGCTGACGCAGTTTTTGTTTCGCGATCTCTCGTGTCAATGTGGGAGGCGGGAACACGCATTCCGGACAGTTTGAGCGTTGAGAAAATGGCTGCGTTGTTCAATGTAAGTGAGGAGGAGATTTTGAGCGATAGGAAATACGCTTTTGCGTCGTCGCTTGAGAGGAAACTCATTGGCGATGAGATTGCTGAGTTTACCGATGTTGACAGTTCACCGGGTAACAAGGAACAGGTAAAAAAGATAATGAACGGTTTCCTTCAAAGTATTGGTGGCGTTGACCGCGAGTTGTTTATGAGTCGATACTTCGCAATGAAAACATGCAAAGCCATCTCAGAGGAGACGCATATGAACGTTTCTACAGTCAGGTGGAGATTGTCCAAACTGAGAAAGAAGCTTGTTCTTTACGCGAAAAAAGGAGGAAAAAAATGAACGAAAAAGACTTTAGGGAGGTTTTGTCTGAGATTGGAAATGACGTCGATGCGCCAATTTCGGGCGACGCAGTGATAAAGAATAAAAGTAAAATCAGAAACATTGTGATCATATCTGCCGCGGCGGCAATCGTGCTGACTTTTGCGGTCATTGCCGCTGTTATTATCGGTACGATCGGATCGAATAATCAAAACATAAGCGGGGGAGGTCCTTCTGACAAGGTCCTTTTGGTGAATACTCCTTCGCCTGGAGATATTGACAAGGCCGAAGAACCCGGCAATAAAGCAGACCACGGTGCAACGTGCTCCCCGACCGCAGACCCGACTTCAGCTCCCACAAATCCGCCAACTTCTCAGCCCACTGAGACTCCTGATGGACCTCAAGGGACTCGAGAGCCTTATTACGTTGAGCCTTTCTGGCTTAATGGGGAGTCTTTGACAGTCAAAAAGCTTGGCTACGGCGGCTCCTCAAACATCGTTTCCTTTGGCGAGGGGAGTGTCAGCGCAAAGCTTATCTCCACAACGGTATTCGGCGAGCATGAGAACTGCGGGAAGGTCTACTATAACACTGAGACCAATGAGACATATTGCGTTTACCACGAGTTTCTGAAGGCCTCGGGCGTGACCGTGCCGGAAGGTTATTACATCTATTATGAGCAGGACACGGTGCGGGACGATCTGATGTGCATAAAGATTGTTGATCCGGGTGACCTTGGCACCACGGACCTGTGGCTTTTTGACATGGACGACCGCCTGGCAAAGAGAGTGGGGCTTCCGGAGGGATGCGGCAGCTACAAGGATATAAAGATCTATACGCCGGGCCTCTGCAACGGGAAGCTTGCCCTTTGCGTCAGCGATGACATTGGCGATTGTTACATAAGTATTTTTAACAGCGGGACAGGTGAATATCAGGACTTTGGCAAGGACGCGGGACTTAAGTCTCTGACCTGCACCTTCCTGACGGAGACTGTGCTTGAGGTGTCGACTCCCGACGGGTATTACGCCTGTAACACCGCCAATTCCAGAATGTTCAAGCTTATCGGTGAGCACAATATCGTGTTTGACGGGCTCCTTTATTCCGTGAAGAACTGGTGGGGAGGCTACCATAAGGACGTGGAAGTGGCGGTATATAACGTCGAGACCGGGCTCTTGAGGAAGGGAAGCGGCGGCGTATTGGCATTGGCGGTGATGGACGACGGATCCTACGGCGTGCTTTCTATTGACGACGAGACCGGAAAAGAGACGGTCATCATGGATCATTATACGGAGGGCGCAACTGCCTGGAGCAAAGATCATGCCTACTTTTACGCATATTCCGCCAAGGACAACAGAGTCCTCTGCTATTCGGTCTCCGCTTGCCAATGGACTTTTGCAGACGTTGCTCCGATACCAAAAGATCCGGTACTCGTCGAAGGGACTCTTTATGCGGTGTTCAACAGCTGCAGGCTTGCCGTCGACGACAACTGCAGGGAGGTTACGCTTTACCACACAAGAACGCTGGAAGAAATACCTGACCTTCCGGATTTTGAGGAGCAGAGGGTTGACTCCCCTTACTGGGACGACTATCGCGACATTGCCGCCAATAACCGTTTCTCGGAAACCGACCGCTGGTATGTCACCTACAAAGAGGACAGGGTCAGCACGGGCTGGATCGGACATGACGTCGCCAACATGGATGCCCTGCGGGATATCATACTGCTTTGCCTGGAGACCCGGGGCGAAAGACTCAAATACGATTTGACTGAAAGCGATTACGACTTCTTTAAAATGAGTTTCAGCTACAGTACATTCGAAATGGAGTTTTTTGAAAAAGACGGCAGATACTACTTGAATCTCAGCGCCAACAGACAGCCTCCAATGGGTTTCGTGAGTGAATTCAGCGAGATACCGGAAGAGACTTTCCTAAGGGTCATGGATATGCACAGCCCTTACGTTCAGTTCACATGGATATCGGTAACAGCCCGAATCGACGATGTTTCAGATCCAAATTGCAAGGTGGTACTTGATGAGAGCGAGAAGAGTTATTTGAGGGAGTTAATATCTTCCGGCAATTGGAGGCAAAACGATTTTCAGGGCGTCACGTATTTCAGGTACGCATGCTTTTTCATTGACGGTGATACGTTGTTCTGTTATGAGCCCAACATGAAAATCTTGCAGGACTTTATGCACTCAACATATATAGAGCTAACAGACGAGGAGTGCGCTGCCATTGACACAATGCTGAATTGACGTGCAGGGTTCAAAAGGATAGGTTGGCAGATGTGACGGATTGAACAGCGCATCTATTAAGGATGCACTGTAGGGTAAAAACGGCCCTCTGCATCTAAATCGACCACGCACCACCACACAAACGGGGAGTAGCCGCTAAGGTTACTCCCCATGTTTGTTAAACAGCATCTTGCGGCGACGAAATCCCGCCGGGTCCGCCGCATTAAAAAATCAAAATCAGCGAAAGCAGCGCCAGGACACCGCCCGCCGCAAAGCCGGCGATTTCGTTCCTGAAGATATAAGACAAAAGGCCCGCGACCGCCCCGGAGACGCCGGTCGTCAAAAGCAGTTTCAGCCCCTGATCGGTCACGATTTCAGAAAACGGCTTCACGCGCATGCCGCCGGAAGCGTTCACGAACACATCCCGGGGCAAGTTTCCTTCAAAAATCAGTCGCCCCGCGGCAAGCGCGACAGCGAACGAAGCCAGAACAGTCAAAGGCAGCACGACAACAAGAAGCAGAATTTTGGCGGCAATCAGCTTGCCGGCGCCGGGAAGGACCGCCGAAGGGTGCGGCACCTTGTTTTTCCTGTCTGCCGCGAAGACGTACGACGCGACGAAAGAACTGTAAACGACCGAGAGCAGAATCAGAATTGCCGGAATCTTCCCGGCGAAACCGGAGTAGCTGCCTTCGAGGGGCTTTTCGGGAATGCCGTTTTCGATGCGGAAAATGAGAAGCCGGTCTTCGGGAGTGTCGGCGGCTTCGGAAACGCGAAGTGCCAGCAGGTACCGGTAATCGGTGAATGAAGGATAGACGTCCAGGGCTTTGAGCTTCCGGTAGAGTTCCTGCCTCGGGCCGGAAGAGAGAAGAATCATTTTGTCGTAGAAGTAGTTGTAGTCGTCCGTCCGGATCGCCTGACACGCGGCCTCCGTGAAATTCTCCGGAGCCCCCGAGGAAAGAGCGAGTTGGGCAAGGGTGTACTGCCAGCAGCTCGTCGAAAAAATTTCTTTCTCCTGGAGAACTTCGCACAGCTTGATTTCATCTTTTATTGTTGCGATTTCATTTTCAGTGGCGGAGGCTTCTTCAAGGCTTCTTTGGCAGGCGTAAATGCGGTTCGAGTAGTGGTTTTCAGGCAGATTTTCATATTTTGACAAGTCGGGAGACGCCCAGGAGGTGAGCAGAGCCCCGAGAGCGAGCGGCAGAAGGCAGAGCAAAACGACCGCGACGGCTATTTCCGGCCGCGCGAAAAGCTTCTTGAGTTCGTTTTTTAAAACGCCGCTCATTGGTTCAGACACCTCCGGTCGCATTCCCGGTATCAATTACATTCCCGGTATCAATTGCATTCCCGGTATCAGGCGAGGCCCCGGCTTCGATCCGCTTAAAGAATTCGCTTTCAAGGTCGTCGCCCAGTTCTTCCCGCTTGGTGACGGCAACGATCTTCCCTTTGTCGATAAAAATGTAACTGTCGCACAGCAGGCCGACTTCGTGAAGGTTGTGGCTGGAAATGAGGACGGTCGAGGCGCTTTTTGCCTTAAAATCGGTAACAATCGTTCGCAGGTCTCTGACGCCGACTGGGTCGAGGCCGTTCGTGGGTTCGTCGAGAAGCAGAAGGTCGGGGTTCCCGAGAAGGGCCTGAGCCATGCCCAGCCGCTGCCGCATTCCGAAGGAGTAGCCGGAGACCTTGTCGTTTTTCCGGTCGGAAAGGCCGACTTTTTCGAGAATTCCGTCGATTTCCGCGTCTGAAATGCCAGGTTTGACGTTTTGGATGAGCGTCAGGTTCTCCGTTCCCGTCAAAAAAGGGTAGAGTGAGGGGGTCTCGCTGATGAGGCCTATCCGGGAAAGCATTTCGGGCCGGCGGCGTCCGGGGTCGAAGCCGAGAACGTTCGCGTCGCCGCTGTCGCGCAAGGCGAGACCGGTTATGATCTTCATGAGGGTGCTCTTGCCCGCGCCGTTGACGCCGATGAGCCCCACGCACGAACCCTGTTCTATCTCCAGCGACACGCCGTCGAGGGCCCGTATCTTTCCGTATTGTTTTACAACGTTTTTCAGTTCAACGACAGCCATAGTTCAATCCTCACTGTATTTTTCCAGAACAAGTCCTAGCGAAATAAAGAATGCCGCGTGCAGCGTAAACGAGACCGCGGTCCACAAAAAACTCTGCCCCGGCGCGGCGTTGACGGCCACAACGAACGGCGTCCAGTCGGCCACCGAGAACACGCTGTACCTGAGCCAGTACCGTGAGCTTGGATGAAGCATTTGGACGAGTTTGCTGGCGAAAAACGAAATCGCGAAAAGCATTCCCGCAGCGACGGAAACCGGCGTGTTCCTGGTGATGGCCACCGCGAAGAAAACGAACGAAACCGCAAGCACCGCAACCGGAATCAACGCCGGGGCATTCAAAACGAAGACCGTAAGCGGCGTGCAGAAAGTAGGTTTTCCGAGCAGCACGGCGAAAACGGTTTCAAACATGCTATCTTTGCCTAAAATTAGGACCGCAAGCAGGCAAATTAAGGAATACAAAGCGAGCCCAAAGGCACTGAGAAGGGACGCTGCCAGCAGTTTTGCGACGTTTGTTTTAACGCGTCCGGCCGGGAGAAGGTAGATTGCCGGAATTTTCTTCCGTTTGCGGTCGACTCCGAAAACCGCCGCGGCTGCGAAGACGCCGATCATTCCCGCAAGCGGAATTTGAATGAGCTGCACGGACTGGGAGGCGGTGTAGAAAAACGAAGCGTTCGTCTCCGGATCGCCGGCGTTGTGCCTCGCGGCTTCTTTCAGCCATTCGTTCTCATCATTCAGTTTTTTGATTTCTTCTTCGCGCCCGCCGGCCGCGAGAAGAACCATGTTATAGGCGTATTGAGCGGCCCTGCTGACGTTGGCTTTTTTGTCCGGATCGCAGCCTGTTTCCAGCAGGAACGAGTAATTGTTATACCGCTGCAGCTCCAGGTCGTCGGCCGGCTCCTTGAAGGACTCGCACATGTTCCTGAGGAAGAGGCCGGAGTCGTTCTCTTTCAACGCATTTTCGAACCCCGCGGCCAGATCAGATTCCCCCCTGGCCAGCGCGGCACACCTTGCGTCGACGCAGCCATACTGCCACTTACCGCCGCCGACGCCCTGCCCGGCAAGGATTTTATAGTACGCCAGCCGTTCACTTTCCTCAAAATCGGCGCTTTTGGAAAGTTTGTCAGCTTCGTCGGCATTGCCCGCGTTTCTTAGCTTTTCGGCATCGCTGCGCAACTTTGAAATCCGTTTTTCGGCCTTTTCTATGAGTTGTTCCGGCGTGACGACAGCTTTTTCGGCGTTTTTGTGCAATTGAAGGGTCACCGAAAACTCGTCCCTGACGTCGGTGCAGAGGTGCAGGACCATTATTCCCGAAAGAACAATGATAAAGACGGCGAAAGGAAGGAGCTTGTTCTTCAGCTTTATGAATTCGTTTTTCAGACAACCGGCCATAGCGGCCTCCCGCGCGTTTAGCGTCGATTAATGAAGTTCAGTTGTATTTACCGGCTTCGGCTAATTTCCCGGAAATCAGGAAATTTTCCAGCTTCCGGAAACGTTTTTCAATGTAAAAGTGTACCGCTGCACAGTGCGGTCGCAAGGGTCTTTTGAGATCACGCCGTCAATCGGGAGGTACAGCGTGACGCGTTCTTCCAGCTCCACCGTGAACTCGATCTCGTCAACCGCAACAAATTTGATTTTACTCCATTCCATGACTTCGATTTCCCGGCCGCTGACCGTAAATTCCTTGGCGGCCTGTTTTTTCAGCGTGGAGGTGATGAGCTCCCGGTATTTCCGCAACCCCGAGTCGGTCGTTAAGGGCGCCGCCTCGCCGCAAAGAGAGTCGATCAGCGCGTCAAAGGTCCGGTCGTCCATCGTGAGATTCTCGTTTTCAAAGCAGTATTCGGGGGGAAGAACGCTCCTGCTTTCAAGCGCCAGGTACTTTTCGCACGTCTTTTTCGCGGCGTTCACGGAGGCGGCGGCATAGATAAGCGAGCCCGCAATCACCGCGGCCAGCGCTGCAAGAAGTGAAATAATAATGATTCTTCTTACTTTCAAAATGTCGCTCCTAAACGTTCAATCAGTCGAATGAGTTCAAATCTCTAAGCTGCTACCGGCTTTATTATAGCAAAGCGCCGCCTGCTTTACAACACGAAAGGGTTCAGTGGCCGGGTGCGTTTTGTCCATTGGAAAATATTCACTGAAAAGTTATAATTGCGTTGTCCGGACAGGAAGACGGACGGGACGTCAAAAACGAAAGGAAGGCTCCGCGTGAATATCAAAGCAAAAACCGGCGGAAATAACGGCGCAAAACCCGGCGATAATCTCAGTGAAATTATCGGAAAAAACATTTCCCGCCTGAGGAACAAACTGAATATGTCGCAGGAGGACCTTTCGAACCGCCTTTTCGTCTCCAAAGACCTTGTGTCCAAATGGGAAACCGGCGCAAGGCGTCCCGACTGGACGATGATTGAAGAACTGGCAGAGGTTTTTGGCGTGCCGGTGGATGAGATTGCCGACAGGAACGAGCTTACAGTTGACGAACTGGAAAAGTGTCTCCCGGAGAAGTGCACGGTTCCGGAGGAGGTTCTTGTCGCGAGTCTCAATGATTTTCTCGGGTCGCTTCGCGAAAATGAAGCCAATATTTTCATGCAAAGGTACTACTTCCTGCGCTCCGCAAAGGATATTGCGGCGGCGCACGGCTTGAAAGAGAACCACGTGAGAAGCATTTTGGCGAAAACGCGGAGCAAGCTGAAACGTTTTTTGAAGAGCGTTATTTCAGAAATGTGATTTGAAGGAGCGTGCAAAATGAAAGACAAAAAACTATTTAACGCAATTACAAAGGTGGATGAAAAATATATCGAGAACGCAGCCAACGCGGGCGTGAATTTGGCGCCGCAGCAGACCGGAAACGCAGAGCGGGAACGGCCGGCATCCGTGAACAGATCGAGAGGCGTGTGGATTATCGCCGGCGCCGCCGCGGCGTGTCTGGTTCTTGTTTTGACGGCGCTTATCGTTCTGCCGGCTTTGACGGGAAAAGGCGGCCAGGGCCAGGGCGCTCAGAAGGGCGAGCTTCCGAAAACTGCGCCTATGAAAAACGGAGAATCTTTGAGCGGCGTGCGGGAAGCTTTCCTCGGAGAGCGTCCGTCTGATGCCGAGACTATCGACGAACCCGATATGATGGCTCCGGGATTTCCCGTGCAGACGGTCGTTGAGGCGGAGGTGCTGGAGGTTCTTCCGGACTTGTACTATATTGCGGGCTATGCCGGCCATCCGCTGCGGGTCGCGAAGCTGCGGGTCAGAGAGCAGCTCTGCGGGAACGGATTCCCGGAAGAGATCTACCTGAGGTATTCTTACTACGACGAAAAGATTTTTGACGGGTTCGAGTACTTTTATATTTCCCTGCACCAAATTGGAATCGAAGATTACGCGCTCGTGAACGGAACCGCGAACAGAATCGACTTCTTCCCAAACATGTTTGACCCGGCGTCGGGGGACGACGTCGGTTACGGCTCTGTCATTGCGATCAACAACGGAAAAGTCGACGGCAGTTTCTGGGAAAAAGCTAATTATTCTTTTTCAAAGTGGCCGAGAAGCGGAGAAATATTCGAACAAAAGCTAAGCAGCGGTTTGGCGGAATACCCCGCGACAAGAAGTTCCACCGCCGAAGAGGTCAAAGCCAACATTCTCGAACAGGCGAAGGGCGTTCAGGCCGTCGGCTACATCACGTCGGATGACGTTTTCGCCACGGAGGAGGCAAAGGCTCTGAGGGAATACCTCAAGCCGGCCGGGAACAGCATGTTCTCGTGCTCTGTATCGAGCATGCCGGAAAAAGACCGGGCGTCAGCGTGGTACACCCGCTACATAAACGGGTTCCCGACCGAGGAAAACATTCTAATCAACTGGAATGACGACGCACCCGGCGGCGTGGAGAGGTTCGGCGAGCCTTACACCGCTGACGATATCGCGAACGCGCCCGATCTCGGCGAGCTCCTGGCGAACCTGAACCTGTCCGAACTCACCCCACGCCACATCGAGAACCTTGAGACGGTCGTCCTCAAATATGCAGTCGCGAACGGAATTTACCGGAAAGTCGACGGGAAGGTTTACGGAATAATCCGGGTGCTTTGGTACTACAAGAATCCGGCCCAGAACGAGGGCTTTATCATGGACGACACATACTTTTTATACGGTGAAGACGGAACCGGCAGGGAGGTCACGCGCGACGAGCTCCGGGAAGTCATCGGGGACGACACGTTTATAGCGTGGTTCCCCTACGGCGACGGGATTTACGTAATATACGAGTTTTAATGTTGGGTTAAGCGCCGCGAATCCCGGATAATTTGGTAGAAGGATTCGCGGCGTGGCGGCGGGCGAAAGCGCTTGGTTCAGGTGCTTTCGCCCGCTTTGTTTTTCCGTGGAGAAACGGTAGCTTTCCGGAAAATAGTGGATTTTCCAAGCTGTGGATTTTCCATGGAAAAACGGCAGATTTCCGGGAAAACGGTGCATTTTCCAAGCTGTGGATTTTCCGCGGAAAAACGGCGGATTTCCCGAAAAACGGTGCATTTTCCAAGTTGTGGATTTTCCGCGGAAAAACGACACATTTCCGGAAAAAACGGTGGATTTTCCGCGAAAAAACGGCAGATTTCCCGAAAAACGGTGCATTTTCCAAGTTGTGGATTTTCCGCGAAAAAACGGCGGATTTCCCGAAAAACGGTGCATTTTCCAGGTTGTGGATTTTCCATGGAAAAACGACATATTTCCGGAAAAAACGGTGGATTCTCCACGGAAAAACTACATTTCCCGTGAAAATCCACCGCATCAAACCAAAAGCCGGTTATTCCTCAAAAATTCACGTGTTTTTGCGCTTTTTCACTGTCATGCCGATCATGACGCCGACTGCCGCAATGATGAACGCAACCGCCACGGATGCGGCGACAACCGAGCCCGGATTGGAGAAAAATGCGTTCTTCTCGACAGGCGGTTTGGGGAGGTCGGATTCCTTGTCCGCGGAGGAGTCGACGTTGATGGTGATGACCTGCGAGTAGAGGGTGAATTCCGTGGCAGGCGTCGGAGCGGAGCCGGGAGTTACCGAGGTGACAAGGCGGCACATGAGGTGGGCGGTGCCGTCGCTGACGGCCGTGATTTTGTTGCCGGAGACGGAGATGTGTTCGGCGCCGTCGATAATGACGAACTCGGGGTCGGGAACTTCGGTGCCGTCGTCGAAGAGGCCATCGGTCTTGTGGATGCCGAGGCGGTCGTAGACGGTCGGGAAGAACTCGACGGAGGACGTTCCCGAGCCGGTGGGGTTGAGGGTGTATTCGTACTTTCCGCCGATCTCGATGCGGGTCGGGACGTTGGAGAGGAGGTTGCCGGTGTCGGTGGTGATGCCGCCCACACCGAGCAGGTAGGCGTCGGCCGTGTTGGAGGAGCCGTAGGTCCAGGGCCAGGCGGTGACGCCGCGGTACATGAGGCCGCGGATGAAGCGGTCGCCGTAGACACCGCTCGCGTTGAAGGTGGCGTTGAGGTTTGAAATCTGCTGGATGGTCTTGCTGATGCGGGTCTCCACGACGAAATCGGACGGGGAGGACATCAGCTGGCCTTCGGACATGCCGGGCATCGCTGTTTTGAACTTGCTGATCTGGGAGGAATTAAAAGTAATCATGCAGCAGCGGTTGTTCATGTTGTACTCGTTCACGAGGTCGGCGACTTTGGAGTAGATTTCAGTGTCTTCCTTGATCTCGATAAAGAACATGACGTCGTCGTTCCTGAACTCTTCGAAGAATTCGCGAAGGGTGGGAATCTTGACTTTGGGGTATTTCTTGAATGTGCCGTAGCCGCTTGAACGGAGGAGGTCGTAGGACTTGAGTTCGGCGGCGGTGTGGCTGCCGATGGGTCCGCTTCCGGTGGTCATGGAGCTGAGGTCGCCGTCGTGGTATATAAATACTTCGCCGTCGGAGGAGAGGTATACGTCGAGTTCGATGCAGTCGATTCCCGCGCTGACGGCTTCGCGCGCGCTTTCAAGACTGTTTTCGGGGGCGACGGAGGGAAGGCCGCGGTGGCCGATAACCAGGGGGTTCCTGACGAGAACGGCCGTTTCTGAGCTGTAGAATGCGTACGCGGCAATGAGTTTTTCCGGGGTGTCGGTGACGATGCCGTTCGCGCCGCTCTGAATGGAGTTGTGGAGCATGGCGTCGTCGGAGGGGGAGGCGGTTTCGCGTACCCAGACGGTGATGAGGCGGTGCTGCATGTATTCGATTCCCGCTTTGTTTGCCAGATCTTCTGAAACGATAACGGTCTTCGCGGAGTGCGCGTTTGCCTCGGAAATAATACGGTCGAGCGTCTCGGAAGAGGCGTTCTTTTCGTCAAGAGAGGAGTAGTCGAGAACGCCGCCGCTGCGTTTCTGGGACTTCCGCAAGGTGACCATCAGGTCGGGGTCGTCGGAGAGCAGCAGGCAGTCGTAAATTTTGTTTGATTTCAGGAACGAGCAGAGAGCGTCGCCGGCGGCCTGATCCTTTACGTAGAAAACGGGAACCATTACGCGCGCGATTTTGGAATAGACTTCCTCGAGGGTGCCGAACTCGGCCGCGCCGTCAGGGGAAGTTACTTTTCCGGAACCGTTCACGTGAAGAATTATGTTGTCGGGGCATTTTTCCATCGCGGCAAAGGCGTCGATTTCGGCGGCAGTGACCGGTTCCGCGATTGTGGCGGCGGAAGAAATCACGGGCGTGTCGAGCAGGTTGTAGGCCATGTATGACTTGTCGCCCGAAGCTTCGTCAGGGGTGTATTCGCACTCGGAAACGGTGACGTTGTCGACGGTAATTACAGAGAAGTTGGCCTGGAACCCGATCCCGCCTGTCTTAAACGCCGCGCGGTTGGAGGAGATGGCGTCGGTCGCAATAACAAGTTCATCGTTCACGTACTCGAAAACGGTGTCGCCGTAAACAGCCATCTTTAAATGCGCGGTGTTCGAGAATCCGATCTGTTTTTTCGCGGAGGCGGTGGTGTAAACGGTCCAGCTGCCGGGGTTGCGGGCTGCGAATTCGACGCCGTTGGAGGCGGTGGTGTTGCACCTTACGCACATGTGATAGTAGCGTTCGTCTTCGGGCTGCTGGCGGACGACGATGGACATCCAGCGGGCTTTGTCGCCGTTCCTTACGGATTCGAACGTGACGTCGGCCTCGACGATGTAGTTGCCGTAAGAATTAAGCGAGTCGGGAAGAAGGACCTTGCCGAGTTCCACGTTGGTGGAGGTGATCACGAGGCGGCCATCTTTAACGCCCGCGCTGAAAGAAGAATTTGTAACCGGGGTCGTCCAGCCTTCGGGAAGCTTTCCGTCGGCAACGCCGTCGAAATTCTCTTCATAAATAACGCGCGTAGGTTTCGGGCCGGAGATTTTGTTGGACGCGGCACGGGATTTACTTCCTGAAAACGTAAAAGACGACGCGAAGACGCACAGAACGGCCGCAAAGACCGCGGCGCGGAGGATTCCTGTACGGGCCCGGGAATGCGCGGAAAAATTCAAACTTGAAAAGCTTTTCATAATAAAATATCCTCACAGAAAAAGAATAAAGAATGGGCGGTGCCGCGACGGAAGAGCGTGCGGCAGGCTGCGGATATCTCTTTGTATGAAGGATACCACGAACCGGCCGGGGAGTCAAGAATCAGGGGCGGGAAAGCGCAAAATCCGGGCAAAACCGCGGCGAAAACGGGGGCGGAAATATTTTCCGGCGGAGGGATATTTCCGGGAAAAATGAATTTTGCGGAAAATAAAATAGCGCTTGAAAAATCGGCGCCGAGGCGGTACAATTGACGAAGGCGCAGGCTTGTGAAATTTTCGCGAAACGGAAGACGGACGCCGATTTGAACCGCCGCGAGTTTCGCCTAAAAATAGGCATATTATTCGGGTAAGTATAATGTAAAGGCGGAAGTGCCGCCGCGAGGAATTTCAGAGGCTGATTTGTTCTTGGGCCGGAAACGGCAGCCGTTTTGCGTCAAATTCGCTGTTTATTTGAAAAATGCCTTTTGAAAGGAGTTTTATCATGAAAAAGCTATTTAAGATTTCGGTCGCGTTGATTCTTGCCGTCATACTGCTCGTTTGCGCGGCGGGATGCGCGAACAACCCGGGCAACGATCCCGTTAAGGATCCCACGAATCCGCCTGCGGCGCCGACAGAAGAGCCGGCACAGCCGACGGAAGACCCGGATCCGGACGTGAAGAGAGCGGAGCCGCTCGACCTTCCTTATGCGGACAGTTTTACGGTTTCGAGAGTGTTCTCGAGCAACATGGTCATACAGAGAAACGAGCGTTTCCGTGTATGGGGATGGGCCGAGGAGAGCGAAAACGGAAAGAAGATTTCCGGCGAGTTCATGGGGCTCTATGCCGAGGCGGTAGTTGAGAACGGAGAATGGGTCATGACCTTCGGAGCGAAACTCGACGCCTGCGCGGACATGGGCAACTCCATGCGCATTTATACAACTAACACAGAGGTCGAATTTAAAGACGTACTTGTCGGCGACGTGTATATGGTTATAGGACAGTCAAACTGCGCTTACGGCATGCAGACACACTGGGATTACCTCACTAAGTCCGAAGAGGACCAGCAGAAGTGCACCAAGGACGACGTCGATCCCGATATGCCTATCAGACTCTGCTACAATACGCAGAACGTGACCAACGGCATTAAGCGCGGAACCGAAGAGGTCGCCAAAGAGATCAAAGGCAGAAACGCATGGAAGGTCGCAAAGAGGTCGGTCGTGAGCTCGTTCTCGGCCATCGGATATCTGTTTGCGTGGAACTACGTGAAACTGACTGAAGGCAAGGTTCCTGTCGGAATGATCGAGATCGACGGCAACGGACAGCCGCTCGGAGCGTTCCTGCCCAACGCCATCGCGGAGAAGTACCACACCGATACATACAACTCGTCAAAGGGATACTACGTCACGACAGGCGTCAACGCGAACTGGGGAAGATTCCTGTACAATGAGTATATGTACGCGTTCGAGAGAATGGCCATGGCGGGCGTGCTCTGGTACCAGGGCGAGAGCGACCTTTCCGACCGCGAGGCAAACCGCTACGCGTCGGTTTACGTTGACTACATGGAGTACATGAGGGGAACGCACAACCTCACGAACAGGGACTTCGCGGTGTACTTTATCGAGTTCCCGACGCAGTACACGAAACCGGCCGGATTCACCGGCACCTGGGCGTATATGGACGTGGGCAAGATCCGCGGTATTATGGGCGGAATGGTCACGATGGCGAACAAGTTCTACCAGGTGCAGTCGAGCGACGTGTGGGCCGACAGGGAGTTCTGGAATACGCTCCACCCGAACTGCAAATATGAACAGGCTCTTCGCGCGGCGAAAATCGCGTGCGCGGTGAACGGAGACGGCGGAATCACGATGGAAAACGCGTCCGGACCGATTATCGAGTCGGTGGAATTCTCGAAGGACGGCAAGAAGGTCACGCTGAAGTACAAGAACGTGGGCGACGGTCTGAAGACGATTGACGGCTCCGATACGGTCAAGGGATTTACGGGTCTTTCCGCCGAGAATACGCTTGGCGCGAACCTCACCGGCACCATTAAGGGCAAGGACACCGTGGAAATCACTTCCAAGACGAAACTCGCCGGAATCGCCTACAACGTGAAGACTTCGTACTTCTTCGGCGAGGACATCAACCTCTGCAACTCCGCGGAGATTCCCGCCGGCTCGTTCCTGCTCAACAATCCTGATGCCTGATAAGCGGGCGGTTCGGGAGACTGTTTTACTGACGAAGGGAGAGGCTGATGAAGGCCGGAAAAACCGTCGGAAAGAAAAAAGAATACTATGAGGCCGGGGAGCCCGGCTCCGACTCCGGCGATTTCGGGATGAACGGCGCGGACGGATTTGCGAATGAGTCGGACGGATTCACGAACGAACCGGACAGATTCACGAACGAACCGGACGGATTTTCGGACGGCGACGTTTTCGGAGAAGATGATTACGCGACGAACGAGGAAATTATGGGGATGCTCGAGGAGCACGAAGGCAAAAAAAGCCCCTCAATTGGAACAGCGGTCGTTGTGGAGAGTTCGGAAGACGTCATGGCGATCTACCTTCGCGACGTTCTGAGATTCAAAGTGCTTTCGCGCGAAGAAGAGGTCGAGCTGGCGAGAAAAGTCAGGCAGGGCGACGGCGAGGCCATGGACCTTATGATCAATTCGAACCAGAGGCTCGTGATCTCGATTGCGTATAAGAAGTTCGGGAAGAGAGGGCTGCCGGTCGAAGACCTTGTGGCCGCAGGGAACGAGGGCTTGCGGAACGCGGTTCTGAAGTTCGACCCGGAGAGGGGAATCCGCTTCGCGACGTTTGCCGCCTTTGATATCAAGAAGTCGATGCGGCGGGCGATTTACGAGGCGGCCGACCCGATCAAGCTGCCGGAGAGCATGCACCTTATGCTGGCCAGGATCAACGAGGCCGCCGACAGATTGTACCGCGAGACGGGGAGGCGGCCGACCAGAAAGGAAATTGCCGCGGAAGTAGGCGTAAAGGAATCCCTTGTGACGACGCTGCTGATTCACCAGGCGGTGCAGTACGTCCCGCTTGACACCACTGTCGGGGACGACAACGAGACGCTTCTTGTCGACAGGATTGCGGGAGAGCGGGACAGCTCGGCGGCGGAAGAGGCTGAAGAAATCATTGAGCGGCATTTTCGCGCGCTTGACGCCAGGGAGAGAAAAATTATCACGGGTTATTACGGACTGATGGGAGAGCCGAAACAGACGCTTGGCGAGCTGGGAAAGGAATTCGGACTGGCGAGGCAGAGAATCTCGCAGATCAGGATCCAGGCAGAAAAGAAGCTTGAAGCAAACGGCTTTTTCGAGGAACTCAAGTTCGTGGGGACGCGTGAAGCGTAAGCGGCGTTGTTCTGTGCGGCACGGCGCGGCATGGCGCGGCAGGTTCCGGGAGGGACGATCAACAGTTTATTCACAGCAAAAACGGACCTCTGCGAACGGATTGTGTTTTATCCGGGCAGAGGTCTGTCGGTAAACGTGACGGAAAAGAGCGGCCGGGATTGGTTCCCGGGCGGGCGTTTCCGGCCTGAGTTATGAAGCGAGATTTTGCCTTAATTTAGGGTAATCAAGCGATTTATGAGTTGCGGCGGAGGGCGTATGAACGACACCACGGTTGAGCTTGGCGATGACATAAGCATAGCGGAAGAGGACAAGGCGGCGAGAGAGTTCACGGTTCACGGGTTTAATGATTTGAAGAAGAACCTTCTTCTTTCGGCGTCGGCGGGTTCCGGGAAGACCAGGACTCTTGTTGACCGGATCGTTGCGCGAACCGAGGAGCTGCCGGAAGACAGGCATATCGATTCGTTCCTGGTTGTGACTTATACGGAGGCGGCCGCGGGCGAGCTTCGCGAAAAGATTGCGAAGGCGCTTGGCAAAAAGGCGGAAGAGGCGCTGAAGAACGGGGAACAAAAGAAAGCCTTCAAGCTGTTTGAGGAAAAGATGCTTATTCCGCACGCGACTATCGGAACGATCGACTCGTTCATGCTGAAGGTCGTCAGGGAGCATTTTGCGGAAGCGGACGTCAACCCGGTGTTTAAAATCGATAACGACGAGGTGGCGCGCATTTATTCAGAGGCGGCCGACAAGGTGCTTGAAGAGTATTACGGCAGCGAGGAAGCGGCGGAGGTCATGAACAGGCTCGCGGACGTTTACAGCAGCCAGACGGACGACGCAGACCTTAAGAAAAAGCTTTTTGAAAAACTCATCGATTTTTGCGAGAACCTTCCGAACCCGGAGGCGTGGCTCAACTCAGTCGTAAAGACGTTTGAAACGGAGGGCGACGTTCGCAAAAACTACTGGTACGGGCTTCTGAAAGAGGATTTTCTCAGTACGCTGCGCGACGCGAAGGATCATTTTCACGAGCTTGTGAAATATGCGCGGGAGTATGTTCCTGATGCGATTGAGTTCAAACAGAAATGGATTGAATTGTTTGAAAGTAATGCGAATACAATAGGTGCGTGCGTTCAAAGAGTTGACACGGACAACGCCGAGACGCCCGCACTGTTTGAAAAATTTCACGAGCTTGAGGATTTTGGCACTATCAGCGCACCAAAAGGGAAAAAGAAGACTGAAGAAGTCGAGCGCGTGTATAATGTTTTAAGCGGAAGCAGAACGAAAACTATTAAGATTGTCCGTCAAGCTACCGATTTTGTTATAGGAGCAATCTGTAGCTACGAGGCGCTGAAACCCAAGGAAAAATCTCCCGAATGGAAGCAAAAAGTATTCCTGGCGGGAATTCGCGCTGTGGGCAGCTACGTCGGAACCATCGTCGAAATCACAAAGAAGATATTGGACGAGGCGAACGGGGTTTGCCGCAGAAGAGGCGTCTTCTCGTTCTCGCAGGTGGCGCACATGGCGCTGAAGCTCCTAAATAAAGGGGAAATCGGCAACACCGGAACAAGCGGTCTCGAGCCTTCGGACATCGCAAAAGCCTACAGAAAGAAATTCACCGAGATCCTTATCGACGAATACCAGGACACGAATATGCTTCAGGAAGAGGCGCTCTATCTGATCTCCGGAAATCCGGACGGCGAGTACAACCAGGTTATGGTGGGAGACGTGAAGCAGAGCATTTACGCGTTCCGCCACGCAAATCCGACCTTGTTCCTGAAAAAGTTTGACGAGTTCAGGAAAGTCGACGAAAACGGAAAACCCGTGACCGACGGAATTCTCAAAACGCTCAGCAAGAACTACCGCAGCAGGAAGGTCATTCTCGACGCGGTGAACGAGATTTTCTGCCGGGTTATGACGCGGGAGATTGCGGATATTGATTACGAAAAGGACGGGCACAAGCTGATTTATCCCGAAAAAGAAGACCCGAAATACAATCCGGAAGACGACGTCAACTGCGAGCTCTGCTGGGTTATGAGACCTGTGGAAGAGGGAAAGAAACGCGGTGAAAAAGCAGATCCGATTGAAGTGGAGGCGCTTGCCGTCGCACGCAAGATTCTCGAACTGAAAAAAGCCGGGACGAAGCTTTACGACTACGATTACGACGCTGACAAGCCCAAAGTTTCGGAGCTCCGATACGGCGACATCTGCGTTCTTTCAAACAAAAACGAAAGCCTCAAAAAGGCGCGGAGAACTCTGCAAAAGATGGGGCTCCCGACCGATAGCGACGGAACGCGGTTCTTTTTCGAGTGCGAGGAAGTCATCGACACAATGAACCTGCTGAAAGTCGCCGACAACCCGCGCAACGACATTCCTCTTTTCGCGCTGCTGCTCTCGGACATGTTCGGGTTTAATGAAGAGGAGCTGGCAATCATCAAGAACGAGGCCGGGCCGGCCGGCTCCGGCAAAAACGGGAATTTCTGGGACGTGTTAAGGAACGCCGCATGGAACTTTGGAAAGGAGAAGAGCCCCGTGCCCCGGAGTCCAAAGGCGGAAGAAGTGCTGGGGCGCGCCCGGGACGCGGTCGAACAAACAAACGAATTGCGCGATTTTTCGGAAAAAATCAACGTTTCGCAGTTCGTGTGGAAGGCCGTCAACTTCAACGGATACTATTCTAAATGCGACGAAGAGGCTAAGGGAAATCTCAGGGCGCTTCTGGAGATGTCGAAGCCGTACGACAGCGGGACAAACAGCGGACTGCACGGGTTTGTCACATATCTTGAAGAGGCGTTTGCGAAGGACAACCGTCCGGAGGCACATCAAAGGAAAAAGAGTTACGCCGTGCCGTCGGCAGAGCCGGACAAAATCAGATTTATGACCGTTCACGGGAGCAAGGGACTTCAGTTCCCGGTGGTTTTTTATATCGGTACAAAAGGTGAGCCGGGAAGCGGCGGGGCAAGAGATCTGAAATGTGACGAGGAGAACGGTATCGCGCTGCCGTTTGCGGTTGACGTAGCCGCCGAAATCAACAACGAAGAGGGTGAAGGCGGCGGGTTCAGGCACGTTCTTGACACGGTGCCACAGAAAATCATCGCGAAAAAAAGATTCGAATACTCGAGAAAAGAGGCTCAGAGGCTGGTTTACGTGGCATTGACGCGCGCGAAAGAGCGGCTTTATGTGACCGGATGCCTTGACACAAAATGTAACCCGAAGCAGGCGCCCTGGGAGCAGACAGACGCAATTGGGGCGGATCCGCTGATTACGACGCTTACGGTAAAGAATGCCGGGAGTGCGTTTGATTTGATTTGGCCGGCAGCGGCGAGCGCCGAGGGCAGAAAAACATGGAAAACAGTCACCGAAAATCCGCAGGAGTGGGACATTGAAGCGCTTAAGGCGGAGATACGAGAGCAAAGAGAGAAGGAAAAAGGCGCTTCTCCAGAACAGGCGGCCGGGGAGGTTACCGGAGATTCTGCCGGAGATTCCGGCGGAGAAAAGAAAGAAAAACCGGGTTTTGTGCCGGACGGCAGACAGGACGGCGACGCCGCGGAGACTATAGCCCGCGCGCTTGAAATTGCGGACAACGGGTCGCTTCCCAAGAAGATTTCCGTTTCTGAGCTTAAAAGATATTCCGAAGCCGAGGACGGCAACGTGGTTTTCGGGAGGAGTCCGGTTGAGATAAAGGCGAGAAAGCTTCCCGAAAGACCGGGCGAGGCCGGCGGTGAAGAAACGAAAGACGACCCAAAACCGGTCGAAGAGCTTAAAGGCGCCGAATTCGGAACGTTGATGCACAAGTGCGCGCGGATTCTTGTCGAGGACAGGAAAAACTGGCCCGCGAAAGAAACAGGAAATCAGGCCGGAGGAAAGATTCCCGACGCCGCGGCGGTGCAGGTATACGTGGAGTCCGTTCTGGAACGGCTGTATAACGAGGGCGTTCTTGACACGGTTGAATTTAAGTCAGCTGACGCCGGAATGCTGGCAGGATTCATTTTGTCAAGCAGAGGCGCAGAGGTGTACCGGGCCGAAAAAGTGAGGTGCGAGGTGCCGTTCACGTATTTCACGGACGTCGGGAAGTACTGGGGACAGGCAAAGGCCGTGCTCGCGGAAAAAACGGCGGAAACGCCGGAAAATGCGGAAAACGGGGTCGGAAACATTGAAGATTCTTTAAAAACTAATTTAAAAGAAAAGAAGAAGATTGCAATTCAGGGAGTTGTTGATTTATACTATAGGATTGGAGAACGTCTGGTCATTGTTGACTTCAAAACTGACAGCGGAAAAGTGCCGGAAGGCATCCCGCTGATAAATTCGTACAAGCTGCAGCTGAGGTGCTACAGGGACGCCGTGAAAGATATTTCCGGACAAGACGCGGATGAGAGCGTTCTGTATTTTCTGCGGAGCGGGTGCGAGTACAGGGTCGAAATGAACTGACCGGGACGGCGACAGCAAGGCGTATAAATAAGTAGAGGCGTGGCGGAGCATTCCCGCGCGGCGTTTACGAATCGCACAAATACAAATGTTACATTTGAGAAATTTGAAACGGAGACAGGTATGAGAATTCGCGAAAAGATATCGAAATTTCTTGTTGCGTGCAGCGTGATCCTGGCAATTTGCCTGATGGTCGGCGGCTGTTCCCTGTTCAACTACGGGGACAAGGACGACAAAGTCGCGCTGAGCACGCCGATCAAAGTCGAGTACAAGATGTACCGCGTCATTGAGGGCGACATTACGAAGGAGTTTTCCGGCATGTGCACGGTCACCTCTTTCGGAGCAGTCAAGTACTCCTACAATGTGAGCGGCGCGAATCTGGAGGAAATGGTCGTCAGAAGCGGGCAGAAGGTGTCGAAGGGCGACGTGCTCTGCAGACTCAGCACCGCGCAGGAACAGGCGAGAATTGCCGAAATCGACGAACGGCTCGAGGCGGGCGGCATTAACTCGGTCACGAAGCGGGCGCTTCAGTACGAGCGCGCATCGCTTCAGGCAATCGTTGACGCCGCGGAGCTCAAATCGGAAATCGACGGAGTGGTCCGCTACATCAACACCCGGTTTACGATCGGAAGGGATCCCAACGCAGAAGTGATTCCCGGCGAGTGCATGGTGGTTGTCGACCCGGAGACGATGGACGACGCTCAGGGCATTATGACGGTTGAGTCGAGCACTGCGTCGAAGTACACGATGGGAATTCACTCGAAGGTCACGCTCACAAGATCGGGAGCTTCCGCGGACAAGACGCCTTTCGAGGCGACAATCGTTGGTTCCTCGGACGCGGCGGGAGCATACGGACAGTCGGTCACGTACTTCATTGATCTGTCGGGCGTTCCCGATGACATCAAGGTCGGGGACAGGCTGACGGTCACCTTTATCGAAGATGAGAAGGCGGTCAACTGTCTGAAGATTCCGGTTTCGGCGCTTTACTCGTTCGAGGGAAGGAACTTCGTTTACGTTCTCGACTCGCAGGGGCTGAGGCGTGAATGCTACGTCGAGGTCGGCATTTCGGACGATTCGTTCGTGGAAATCAAGTCGGGACTCGAGCTCGGCCAGCAGATAGTCCAGTATTAAACTTGTTAAAAGGGCGAAAATGTGACTAATTGACCGCGGGGGCGGCCGGCGCGATTTTTTGAAATTTGAATTCTGATTGCGGCGGCTGTTGACGTTCCCGGATATTTCCCGGAAATTTTCCGGAGAATAAAGCCCGGACAAAAACCCGGCTCCGCGGGAAGCAGCAAAGACGGAAAAAGCTAATGATTAAGTCGGTTTTAAGCAAAATAAAGAACAATATCTGGATGTTTGTCTGCCTGATTATCGGCTCGCTGCTCATCACAAGCGTTCTGGCGTGCATTCCTATGTACACGATGGGAACGCTGCGGCAGATGCTTTCGACAGAGATGAAAGCGTACGAGCGCGACAACAAGAAGCCGGCGGGCCAGATGTATTTTACGGGAAAAGTCCCGATCCAGATGTTCGGCTCTTCAAGAGGAAACAAGCTTCTTGAAATGGAGAGCAACGTTTTCGACGGCCTTCAGGGCACGGCAGTGGGCGTCAAGAACTCGTACACGCAGTTTTACGTCGGCAGCCCTCAGCCTGAGAGGAGCGCGAACACGTTCAACTTCTCAACGAACTGGACGGTCAGTACTCTTTCGGGGCTGGCCGACAACATAACGATTATCGAGGGACGCATGTTCTCCGAGGCCACGTCGGAAGGCGTTGTCGAGGTGATAATTGAGCGTTCGGAATTCGCGAACAACACGAACTTGAAGCTCGGCGAAGTGTACACCCTTTCGCGTGATGGAATGGACGTCAGCATAAGGCCGGTCGGCACGTTCGAGATCATCGACGAGACGTCGCCGTTCTGGTACAACAACGAAAAGCTGTTCAACGAGAACCTTTTCTGCTCGCTGCTGTCCTTCAAAGAGGCGTTCTTCACGGGCTCGCGCGGCGAACTTCTCACGGGCGCGAACATTTACGCCAACCTCGACTTCTCGAAGGCGGGTATCGACAACCTGTCCACGTTCATTGTCTACTACCAGAAACTCTACGGGTACATGAAGAACCTCGGCACCGGCCGCGGATCGCTCAACCTCAACTCGGTCCGCCTGATCAACGCGTACCTCAAAAAGACCACGCAGATGCAGATGTCGCTCTGGGTCCTTAACGTCCCGGTTATCGCGATGCTCGCGTTTTACATGATAATGGTCACCAGAATGATCATCGAGGAGGACCGGAACGAGATTTCGACGTTCAAGAGCCGCGGCGCGAAGACCTCGCAGATATTCATGCGATACGTTATCGAAAGTCTCTTTATTTCGGTTTTCGCGATAGTTTTCGGCCCGCTGCTCGGCTTCGTTCTGGCAAAAACGGTCGGAAACGCCAGCGGATTCCTCGAGTTCAACGCGCGTGAAGTTATGCCCATCAAGCTGAGCGGCGGCGCCTACCTCTACGCGATCGTAGCGTGCCTGTTCTTCTCGGCGCTGATACTGATTCCCGCGCTTCACGCAACGCGCGGAACGATTGTCAACCTGAAACAGACCCGCGCAAGAAAGAGCCGGCTCTCGTGGTGGGAGAAGAGCTGCATCGACCTCATTCTGCTTGCGGTGTCGATTGGTCTGTTCTTTATCTACAAGCGCACGAACGGCTTCAACGTGGACGGCACGGTCGACCCGATCGTTTACGTGATCTCTTCGCTGTTCATTCTCGGCTGCGGCCTGTTCTTCCTCAGAATCTATCCGTTCATTGTCGCGCTGGTCTTCAAAATCACAAAAAGAATACTGCCGCCGTCGGGTTATTCGGCGTTTGTGCAGGTATCGAGGGGCGGGAACGACTACCGCTTCCTGATGCTATTCCTCGTTATGACCATCAGCGTCGGAATTTACAGCTCCGCGTCGGCAAGAATCATCAACAGCAACGTCGAAAACACGGTCGAATTCACGTACGGCGCAGACGCGATAATCCACCCCGACTTCTCGGAGTATTCGCCGTACATCTACAGAGACGACGGCACGCGGGTGGTCGTTCCCGAATCCTACAGGCCGTTCCCGATTGAGAAATACGCCGAGAACGAATACGTCAAATCCGTGTCGAGGGTGCTTCACTGCGACGACGTTTACGCGTTTGACGAGGACGGAAGGCCGCACTACGACTTCTCGCTGATGGCAATCGACCCGTACGAGTACGGAAGCATCGGCTGGTGCGGAAAGTCGCTCAACGGAATCAGCTTCAACGAGATGCTTAACGCGCTGGAGCTTTCGCCGATGTCGGTCATCATTTCTTCGGCGGCCGCGCAGGAGGTCGGAGTCAAGGTCGGCGACACGATAACGCTTGAAATCAACTCGAGCAACCAGTACCCCGACGAATACTGGCGTCCGATGGCGTGCTTTGTTGCCGCGATCATCGACTACTGGCCGACTATGGGCGACGGTTCCAGCCAGGAAGTCGAGTACAAGAACGACAGGGGCGAAGTCGTCGGCTCCTACTACACGGGCAAGAGATACGTTATCATGAATTTCGAGTATCTCTACTCGGTGCGCAACACGACGGAATACGACCTCTACCTCGGGCTGAAAGACAGCGCCCACAAAGGGTACGAGAAATTCGTCGACCAGGCGCTGGAGTCGGGTCTTGTGGAGGACGAGTCCGAAATACTGCTCTACCGCCCCGATATCATGGAGAACGCGAAGAGCGACTCGATGCTGCGCGGCCTCAACGGCTCCTACTCAATCGGCTTCGTATCGACCCTTACTGTTGCGTTTGTCGGCTTCCTGATCTACTGGATCATGAACGTCCGCAACAGGAAGCTGCAGTTCGGTATTTTGAGGGCGATGGGTCTCACGAAGGGCAAGCTGACGCTCATGCTGATCATCGAGCACATCCTGACGACCGGCGTTTCGGTCCTGATGGGAATACTGATTGGCGCGCTCACCGTGAAGATTTACACGCCGCTGCTGAAGATCGCGTACTCCGGAAGCGCGCTGCCGCTCGAGATCGTCTTCAACAGAAGCGACAACCTGAAGATTTACGCGGTCGTTATCGCCATGCTCGTGACGGGCATCGTGGTTCTGTCGATGTTCATTAACAAGCTGAAGATCAACGAAGCGGTCAAGATCGGAGAGGAGTGATGGCTGTGGCGGAAAAATTTAACGAAAATGAAGTGAACGAGGCGCTGCAGAACGCGGAAAACGCACTTGAAGCGGAAGTAGCCGAAGCGGCAGAGGTTGCAGAGGCTGCGGAGGTTGCCGAGAGTTCTGAAAACGAAGCGACCCCGGAAGCCACGGAAGAGAAAAAGCTTCCCGAAGGCATCGGAGAAACTCTTGTCACCGTCGACCACGTCACGAGGGAATTCAGACGCAAAGAGCAGCTGATCGTCGCGGTGAACGACGTCTCCATGGAGATCAAGCGGGGCAGCTTCGTGATTCTCTGCGGTAAATCCGGCTCCGGAAAGACGACGCTTCTCAACCTGATTGCGGCGATTGACATGCCCACCAGCGGCTCCGTTTCGTTCGAGGGCAAAGACTACGGCAGCCTGAACGAAAACGGACGCGACAATTTGCGGCGGGTCAACATGGGAATCGTCTTCCAGAACACCGCGCTGATGTCCAACATGAGCGCGATTGAAAACGTCGAGTTTGCGCTGTCGATTGCCGGTATCCGCTCGGAAAAGCGGAGAAAGAGCTCGATTACATGGCTCGAAAAGATGGGAATCAGAGACCGCCGCAACCACATGCCCGCGGAGATGTCGGGCGGCGAACAGGCCAGAACCGCTATCGGCAGGGCGCTGGCGCATTCCCCGAAACTGCTTCTCGCCGACGAGCCGACCGCCGAACTCGACACAAGAACGTCGTTCGAGGTGGTCAAAATGTTCAGAAGCCTCGTGGACGAGGAAGGTCTTACGATTATAATGACGACGCACGACGTGAACATAATGGGCGTCGCCGATATCATTTACACACTTGAGGACGGGAGGGTTGTCGATGTGCGCGAAAATAAAAAGTCTGGCTGAACTTACGTACGGCAAGGATGACTACCAGCAGGGATTCACGCCGCCCGAAAACGCGATCGTCTACTGCGAGAACCTGATCAAGCTCTATAAAATAGGCGAAATCGAGGTAATGGCGCTACAGGGCCTCGACCTTATGATCGAAAAGGGCGAGTTCATTGCGATAATCGGTAACTCCGGCTCCGGAAAATCGACGCTGCTCAACGCAATCGGCGGCCTCGACAGGCCCACCGCCGGCAGAATCTACGTCAACGGCATCAACCTGCTCAAGCTTGACACAAAGCAGATGAGCCGCTACATGCGCGAGACGGTCGGCTTCGTGTGGCAGAACACCGCCAGGAACATGGTTCCGTACCTCTCGGCCATCGACAACATTAAACTTGTCATGCAGCTGGCAGGGAAGGTCGACGAGGAACGCGCGCTGATGCTTCTCGACGAGGTCGGCCTCGCGGACAGGAAGAACAGCAAGATGTTCGAGCTGTCGGGCGGCGAACAGCAGCGTGTCGCAATCGCCATTGCGCTCGCGAACAAACCGCCGATACTGCTCGCGGACGAACCCACCGGCGCCGTCGACACCAAAACGACCGCCCAGATCATGGACCTGTTCACGCGTCTCAACAAGGAACTCGGCGTCACGGTGATCGTCGTCACCCACGACAGGCAGCTGTCCCACATGGTGCCTCGCGTCGTCACGATAAGCGACGGCCGAATCGGAACCGAGTTTATCCGCACGAAGGAGATGGCCCACAGCAGCGAGGAGATGCTCAACGCAACCGCAGGTCACGACTCCGGGTCGCACACCGAGTACGCGTTCATCGACGGCCGCCACAGGGTGTTCATCCCAGAGGCGTACCTCGAAAGGGCGGGCATTTCCGCCAAGAGCAAGGTCGCTATCTCGATGCAGGGCGAGAAGATCATTCTCGAAAAGCTGAAAGTCGAGGAGCCTGCCGACTCCGAATAAACCAATAATTAATTCCCTTTAGAGGGGAGGCCGGCGCCGGGCGGATCGCGAGCTGTTTCCGCCCGGCGCTCATTATTTCTCTTTTTTTGGATGAAAAAAGAGTGTTTTCCCGGCGTTTTCCTTTATTTTCTTTTAAAATAAATGTTGACAAGGCGGTTGAAGAAGTGCTATACTTTACTCCGTTCCGCTCTGGCGAGGCTCCTAAATCGGAATTCCGGTAATTCCGTGCCTTATGCGAGCGCCGCTCTCCATTGGCGGTGCGTGAAGGCGTGACCTGAAGACTGATATTTCAGATAACTATTACGGGAGGTGTATTCAATGGAAAAATATGCTGTTATTCTTACGGGCGGCAAGCAGTACAGAGTTCAGGCAGGCGACGAGATTTTCATAGAGAAGCTCGAGGGCGAAGCTGACGATGTCGTTACTTTTGATCAGGTGCTTGCGGTTGCTGACGACGAGGCGAAGGCGTTCGGTGCTCCTTATATTGAGGGCGCGACGGTCACCGGCAAGATCGTGAAGCAGGGCAAAGGCAAAAAGATCAGAATCATTAAGCATAAAGCGAAGAAGGGCTACCGCAAAAGGCAGGGCCACAGACAGCCTTACACAAAGGTTGTTATCGAAGCTATTAACGCTTGATTGTGACTTATGGTTGAGGTCAAATTTCAAAGGGCTCCTGATGGACTGGTGGAGCGCTTCGAAGCCAGGGGTCATGCGGGATATGCGAGAGCGGGACGCGATATAGTCTGCTCGGCCGTTACGGCGGTTCTGTTCACTGCGGTGGGCTACGCCGAGTCGGTCTACAATCCCGAAGGCTTACCGGAAAAGGTCCGCTACAAAGATGCCGACGGCTTTCTCGTCTGGGAATGCCCCGAGCTGAGCGACGCGGACAGACAGAAATTGATTCCTGTTTTCGACGCAATGATTTTGGGACTTCGACAGATACGTGAAAATGCCGGAAAACGGTATTTGGTTGTTAACGAATTGGAGGTGCGGTTAAATGATTAAGTTTAATTTGCAATTGTTCGCTCATAAGAAAGGTCTCGGAAGCACAAAGAACGGCAGAGATTCCGAATCGAAGCGTCTCGGTGCGAAGAGAGCAGACGGTCAGTTTGTTCTCGCCGGCAACATACTCGTGAGACAGAGAGGCACTAAAATTCATCCCGGCGCAAATGTCGGTTGCGGAAGCGACTACACCCTTTACGCGCTTAAGGACGGCAAGGTCTCTTTCACTCGTTTGGGCAAGGACAAAAAGCAGGTTTCCGTTATTACCGACTAACCGGTCGTCTTGCGGGAACGGTAAGTATTATACTGAAATGCCCGGCGCCGTGAACTACGCGCCGTGAGGCATAGATGAGGCGGCGAAAATCGGGTCTGGTTTGGTAAAACACACCAAAGAGAACGGTTTCCGCCGCTTTTTGAGATTTGTTGACTTATTTGAGATTTTCAAAGGCGTTTTTGAGAGTTTCAAAGGCGTTTTTGAGAGTTTTAGAGGCGTTTTTGGCGAATTTTGAAACGCAAAACCGGGGTAGAGCAAATGAAGATTATATCCGAAAACTGGAAGGATTTTGAGTTGATAGACTGCGGCGACGGCATGAAGCTGGAACGCTGGGGCGACGTCGTGCTGGCGCGCCCTGACCCGCAGGCGGTCTGGAAGAAACAGTGCCCCGGGGAATGGAAGCGGGCCGCCGCTATCTACCACCGCTCAAGCAGCGGCGGCGGTTCCTGGGAATACCTGAGAAACCTGCCGCAGAAGTGGACAGTTTCAAGGGGAAACCTGCGCTTTTACGTTGAGCCGACCGGGTTCAAGCACACGGGGCTGTTCCCGGAGCAGGCCGCGAACTGGGACTACACTGCGAAGCTGATCACAGAACGTGTCCGGGGCGGCGGGACCGTCAGGGTGCTCAACCTTTTCGGCTATACCGGGGCGGCAACGGTCGCGTGCGCGGCTGCGGGCGCCAAGGTGTGCCACGTCGACGCCTCGAAGGGCATGGTCACGCGCGCAAGGGAGAACGTCGAACTGAGCGGGCTTACGAATGCCGAGGTGCGCTACCTTGTCGACGACGCGTTCAAGTTCGTTGCCCGGGAGAGAAGGCGCGGCAACACGTATGAGGGAATCATTATGGATCCGCCTTCGTACGGGCGCGGGCCTAACGGGGAAGTCTGGAAGCTCGAGGACAACATTTACGGGTTCATCGAGGAGTGCGCCGGGTTGCTCTCAGATAGAGCGCTGTTCTTCATTTTGAATTCGTACACGACGGGATTTTCGCCGGTTGTGACCGAAAACATGCTCAATGTTCTGATAAAAGCGACCCGCGGCGGAACGGTGACTGCGGGCGACCTGTGCCTTCAGTGCTCGAAAAGCGAGCTGCTGCTGCCGTGCGGCTCGACCGCGAGGTGGCAGGCGGAGAACTGAACTGCATGACCGATAGCGCAAAAGGCGGCTGAAATGGAAAGAGAAATCTACTCCGGAATCACATATTCGAACGGCCCCGTGAACGTAATTTACGAGGATAACCACGTTCTTGCCGTCGTGAAGCCCGCGGGAATACTCTCCCAGAGCGACGCAGGCGGGGACGAGGATCTTCTGACGTTGCTGAAAAACGACGTCGCGGTCAGAAAGAACAAGCCCGGGGCGGCATATATCGGCCTCGTTCACCGGCTTGACCGCAACACGGGCGGCACGATGATCTTCGCGAAAACGTCTAAGGGCGCAATGCGGCTGTCCACGGAAATGCGCGAAAAAAGGTTCAAAAAGTGCTACTTCGCGCTGGCGGAAGGGCTTTTCGACGCGCCGGAGGGCGTTTACCTGAGAGATTTTCTCAAGAAAGACGAGAAGAACAACCTTGTTGAAAGGGCCGCTGACGGGAAGGAGTGCGTTCTTTTTGCGCAGTCGCTGGCGTTCAGGGACGGGTTCACGCTTGTCGCGGCGGTGCCTGTCACGGGGAGAACTCATCAAATAAGGGCGCAGCTTGCGCTTCGCGGGAATCCGCTCGCAGGTGACAAAAAGTACGGCGGGCGCGAGATTAAAACGGACGGCGGCGAGCCGTTCCTGGGGCTCTGGTCCTCGGTGGCGGCGGTGAAGCATCCGGTGAAGGATGTCGAGACCGTTTTCGAGAGCGTGCCGGACGCAAGAGGCGCGTGGAGCGTGTTCACGGAGCGGGAGTACAGGGCGTTTTTGCCGGAGATGCTCGAGATCTGCGAGCGGGTCAAGGGTTGAGCGTTAGAAAGAGGTTTGTTTTGAAAGAGTACGATCTGATTGCGACGACAACGTTCGGTCTGGAGGCGGTTCTCAACAGGGAACTCGACCGGCTCGGCTGTACGGAGCACACTACCGCAAATGGAAGAACATATTTCAGAGGCGATATAAGAACGGTCGCAAGGGCGAATCTGTGGCTCAGAACTGCTGACAGGATTCTACTAAATTTAGGCAAATTCAAGGCGCTGACATTTGAGGAGCTCTTTCAGGGCGTCAAGGCGGTTCCGTGGGAGGAGCTTCTCGAGAGCGACTCGGCGTTCATTGTGAACGCAAGGTCGGTCAAGTCAAAGCTTTACAGCCTCCGGGACATCCAGTCGATCTCCAAAAAGGCTATCGTGGAGAGGCTCAGGAGCGCTTACGGCGTCGAAACGCTGCCGGAAACGGGCGCCCGCCACATGGTGGAGATCGCGTTCCTCGACGATGAAGCGACGGTGACGGTCGACACGTCGGGCCACGGACTCAACGGGCGCGGCTCCAGGCAGGAAGTCGGAAAATAGCCGATCAAGGAGTCGCATGCCGCGCGTCTTATTATGGTCAGCCGCTGGCGTCCAGACC
>JAEEGI010004860.1_pt1 | contig 31192 bp, 24 predicted proteins | sample 8958751 | NCBI WGS metagenome assembly JAEEGI01 (sample SAMN16246545, study PRJNA631951) | gut metagenome | biome: gut microbiome; feature: rumen; material: KS-attached | host: Bos | place: Iran: Karaj | collected 2018-10 | reverse complement strand
CTGGTAGCTCTTGCGGTTGCCGAAATGCGGGGCGGAATCGGCCGCATCGCGGAACGGCCCGTAATAGGCACTCGCGAACTTCGCGCTGTATGCCATAATCGGGGTGTTCGTGAACCCATGTTCATCGAGGCATTCGCGGATGGCACCCACACGGCCGTCCATCATGTCGGAAGGGGCAACCATGTCGGCTCCGGCAACCGCATGCGAGAGAGCAGTCTTCGCGAGGAGTTCCAGCGTCGGGTCGTTATCCACGTCGCCGTCCTTGATAATCCCGCAATGCCCGTGACTCATGTACTCGCAAAGGCACACATCCGTAATCACGTACAAATCGGGGAAATGAGCCTTGATGGAGCGCACCGCGCGCTGCACAATGCCATCGTCATCGTAAGCGCAAGTCGCCATTTCGTCTTTGTGGTGCGGGATGCCGAAAAGCAATATCGACTTGATTCCCAGCGCAACGCAGCTTTCGAGTTCCTTCAAGATTTCATCAATAGAGAAACGGAACTGCCCAGGCATCGACGGGATTTCTTCCTTGATGCCCTCCCCTTCTACCACGAACATCGGGTAGACGAGGGAATCGGGGTTAACTGCGGTTTCCGCAACCATGTTGCGGATGGTTTCATTCTTGCGTAAGCGACGAGGACGGATAATCATAGTGATTAGTGATTAGTGGTTTGTGGTTAGATATCTAGTCTTTAACGCAACGGACGGAAAGTTTAAGTTCATCCATGCCAGAAACCCAACAAACACCATCAGGGGGATATCCCATACCATTGCTATTAAAAAATTGTATGTGGAACATATCATTGGTATTATATACCGTAGAAGTCCAAAAACTAGCATCAGTCCCCATACCCAAAGAACTGCCATTATCAAAGCCGGCTGGCAAAACACTAAAGCCATAAGCATCTATCCCCATACCACTATCTCCCCATCCAAATTCACTTTTTAATATTTTACCAGCATAATCATAACAATATACTCCTACAGGCAACTGAGCCATTTCAGTCGCAGATCGCGGTTGGCCGCCGGCAGTCTTGAACAGCGTGATAAATTCTGTGGTATCCGGCAAATGCCATCCTTCAGGGCAAGCATCCTTGGCTGCAGACCAATCATACAAACGACCATACCTAGCGCAATTCGCCGGTTCTTCCTCATAACACATACTGCCGCTTGATGTCTTATAATTGACATTTTCTGCCATCCATGTCTGCTCGTTTTCACCCTCGCCAATTGTCACGAAACGATAAACTGCAGGAGTTCTGGGATCGCAGAAATGAGTTTTAGAATTATATGGAATGTTTTCACAGAAAGACAACGTAGTAAAGGTTACCGAACGATCACCACAAGTCAAGGTTACAAGACCGGATTCACCTTCAACAAAATTACACGATTCAACAGACTCTGCATTACCATTCAGCACGACTCCCACGGAATCCGTACCGCAGACAATCTTGTAGCCCGTGCTATCGGCCAAAGCCTCGGCATTGCAAGATTTACCCTCAGAGCCATCCTGACCATTCAACACAACGCCAACGGAGTCAGTACCGCAGACAATCTTGAACCCGGTGCTGTCATCCAGAATTTCGGCATTGCAGGATTTTCCATCATCCCCTTTATCACCTTTTTTGCCATTCAACACAACACCCACAGAATCTTTTCCACATATAATTTTATAGCCGCTACTATCGGCCAGAGCTACGGCATTGCAAGATTTTCCATCGTTACCATCATCGCCTTTGTCACCTTTATCTCCCTTTCGCCCTCTTATACCAGAAAGGCCATCATCCCCCTTTTCTCCATTATACACAACACCTATAGAATCTCCACCACATTCTATTTTGTAGCCCGAACCATCGTTCAATTCTTCCATGGAACAAGAGACTGGGGCCTTTCTAGTTGAGTCGTCAACAGTCGACATGACTTTCCAAACACTATCCACACAGAAATATAGAGCCGATGAATCCTTCACAAAAATCACATCGCCTTCGTTTTCAGCCGAGCACTTACCAAGTTCCGTATATGTGGAAACTATTGTATTTATTCCCGAATTTTCGGTAACATTTGTAGAGTCATCGCAAGCGGTAACACATGCAACAACAGCAATGAATGCAAAAAGGGACAACCTGTGCCGGATTATGAAATTTGTCATAAAGACATTCCTTTTTGGGGTTAGAACTGAATTGTTTAAATAAAATATAAGATAATGAAAATTGATTTGGAAAGGCGGCTACGAAAAATCCCGTTCAATTTGTTCGAGGCCTTCGGCCCATTCGGCCTGGATTTTCTGCTTGAGTTTCTTAGCTAGCGAGGGGGCGCGCCCCTGGGTGGAGACGGTCACGGCGATGTTTTCGCCAAAATCCATGCGGGCGGGCACGATGAAGTCGCCGTCGAGGTAATCACAGGCGTTATTGACCAAAATGCGACGGGCGCGGGCATCGTTAGAAACTTGCGCATTGACAGCAGGCTGGTCAGTGCAGATAAAGACCATGAAGATGCCACGGAGGTCGAGCGGTTCGTAAGGACGGTTTTTTAGGGTTATGAGGTGTGAGGTATGAGGTCGGGCTTCGCCCTTTGAGGAGAGATTCTCGAATTCGGGGTCGAACTGCGGCGCAACCACGGTGATGCGGGCTCCGGTCGGCAGAAGCGTTTTAACTTTGCGAAGCGCAATGCGGCCACCGCCCACCACGAGGACGTTCTTGCCTTCGAGATTGACTTCGATGGAGAAGAGGTTTGAGGCATGAGCTCGCGCCTGCGGCGCTTTGAGGTGTGAGGTCGCACCTACGGTGCTCTGAGAATGAGCGACCTGTGCATTACGGACACCAGAAACAACCATGTCGGCGAATTCTTTCCAGTCGCCGAGGCAGGGCAACAGCGTTATAGGAATCTGCGGGAATTCCGCCTGCAATTTTGCAACCACGCGCGGCACATCATTTTTAGTATGCTGGCCGTTCAAGAGCAGGAACGGCAAAAGCGTCACTGATTCCACATCCTCACGGAGGAGCGTACGCAGATCGTTTTCCAAATCCAACAGGCTCGTACTCGCCACACGCGTGCCGGGCAAGTCGTGGTGCAACTTGTCTAAAATACCTTCAAAGCCCTTGTAGGCACCGGGTAAAATGCAATGGTGAGCGATAATCAGGATGGCTTTCATAGTAGTAGGAAGTTGGAAGTAGACAGTAGGAAGTGTTGGTGGTTAGGATTATTTTGAGTAAAACTCTGCTATTTTCTTGACGAGGGAATCCATGGTGGTTTCGTCGGAGGTGACGGTTTCGAAGCCGTGCTTGCGGGCGGCGGATTCCGTCATGCGACCGATGCAAAATGAGGTTTGAGGTATGGGGGCGCTCCCGTTGGTCGCTTTGAGGTATGGGGGCACTCCTGCGGTGCCTTGAGGCATAAGTTTGACAAAGTTCTCAACGGCGCTGGTGCTGGCGAATACGACGGCATCGGCGCTGGCGACGGCTTCACGCTTCCATTCGGGGAGTTCCACCACGGGGAGCGTCTCGTAAACCACCCAGCGGGTTGCCTGCGGGAGGTGTTTGAGCAAAGTGTCGTCAGCGAGGTTGCCTTGCAGTAGGAGGATGCGAGGTATGGGGTATGAGGTCGCACCTTCGGTGCTTTGAGGTATGAGCGAAGCCAACAGTTTCCCAAGACCTTCGCCGGTATGGTCTTCAGGCACGTAATCGCAGCGGATGCCGTATTCAAGCAACTTCTTTTCGGTAATCTTCCCGACACTCGCAATTTTCTTGCCCGCAAGGATGCGGATGTCGTTACCCGAGGCGAGCAATTGCTTGAAGAAGCTTTCCACGCCATTTGTGCTGGTGAAGGCGAGTATGTCAAAGTTTGCGAGAGAGCTGAAGTCGGCAGGGCGAGATTGCCGCGCCCCTTCGGGACTCGCAAAGACAAGAGGACGCTCCAAAGTACGTGTCTCAATCATCGGAGTTTCGATGACTTCGGCACCGAGGGCCGTAAGGCGGGCAGTAATCCCGCTAGCTTGTTTTGCAGCACGAGTTACCACGAGGCGCTTTCCCGAAAGCGGCAGATTCTTTTTCCAGGCAAGCGTCTTGCCCAGTTCCACTACGCCACCCATGATCGTAATGGCCGGAGCGGTCACGTTTTCGCGGACGATGGTCTCCCCCGCCGTTTCAAGCGTCGCCATGACGGTACGCTGGTACGGTGTCGTACCCTTTTCGATAAAAGCAAGAGGAGTTTTCGGGTCTTTGCCGCATTCCATAAGGCGCTTGGCAATGAAATCCATGTTGGCGATACCCATCAAGAAGATGAGCGTGCCAGGACAATGCGCAAGAGCGTCAAAGTCGAGAGAAAGATTGCCACTAGAGATTGCGTCACCCTTGCAGGGTTCGCAATGACAAGCCCCTATTACCTCACCACTTCCTACTACCAACTTCCTACTATCTACTTCTTTCTCATGCCCGGTGATGATATGGAAACTGGTCGCGATGCCGCGATGGCTTACAGGAATGCCCGCGTAAGCCGGCACCGAAATCGCCGAGGTAATGCCCGGAACAACTTCGAATTCTACTCCAGCAGCCACCAATTCCAGAGCCTCTTCGCCTCCACGCCCGAACACGAACGGGTCGCCCCCCTTGAGGCGAGCAATCACACCACCGGGAAATTCACTAGCGAACTGCACCAAAAGCTTGTTGATTTCGGACTGTTTGACCTTGTGGTGCGTCGGCATCTTGCCCACATCCACCATCTTCGCCTTGGGATTGCAAAACCCAAGAATTGCGGGCGAAACAAGGCGGTCATAAACCACAACGTCTGCCTTTTCGAGCACGGACTTTCCGCGCAACGTCAATAATCCCGGATCACCCGGCCCAGCGCCAATTAGATATACTTTTCCCGAATTTTCTTTCATCGCCTACAATTTAGAAAAGCGGCGCAACAAAACAATCGCTTCGCGTCGCATCAACTGGAACTTTTTTATATTTGGGTCGAATTTGAAAATAGGCGCATCATGAGTGAGAATTACAAGTACGGCTTTGTAACGGATATCGAAAACGAGGCTTTTGAAAAGGGCCTGAACGAAGATATCATCCGCAGAGCATCCGCGCTCCGTGGCGAACCGCAATTCATGCTTGATTTCCGACTGAAAGCGTATGAAAAACTCAAGACCATGGAGCAGCCGAACTGGGGCGAACTGAGTTTTGCACCGGTGGACTTGCAAGACATCGTCTACTACTCCGCCCCGAAGACCAAGAAGAGCCACGAAAAAATCGAAGATGTGGATCCGGAACTCCTGGCCACCTTCGAAAAACTCGGCATCCCGCTCGACGAACAGAAGCGACTTGCCAACGTGGCCGTAGATGCGGTCTTTGACTCGGTAAGCATTTACACCAGCCACAAGAAAAAGCTCATGGAAATGGGCATCCTGTTCTGTTCCATCAGCGACGCCATCAAGGAATACCCCGAACTCATCGAGGAATACCTGGGAAGCGTGGTCCCGGCTGGCGACAACTACTTTGCGGCACTCAACAGCGCTGTCTTTGGCGACGGAAGCTTCGTGTACATCCCGCCCGGAGTCAAGTGCCCGATGGACCTTTCCACCTACTTCCGCATCAACAACAAGGAAGCGGGCCAGTTCGAACGCACCTTGATTATCGCTGACGAAGGTGCCAGCGTAAGCTACCTCGAAGGCTGCACCGCACCGGAATATTCGAGTAAGCAGCTGCACAGCGCCATCGTGGAACTGGTAGCGAAGGACAACGCTTCGATTAAGTATTCGACCGTGCAGAACTGGTACGCAGGCGACCGCGAGACGGGCGCAGGCGGCGTGTACAACTTTGTGACCAAGCGCGGCAAGTGCGCCGGCAAAAACAGCCGCATCAGCTGGACGCAGGTCGAGACGGGTTCCGCCATCACCTGGAAGTACCCGAGCTGCGTGCTTCTGGGCGACAACTCCGTCGGCGAATTCTACAGCGTTGCCCTCACCAACGGGCACATGCAGGCCGACACCGGCACCAAGATGATCCACATCGGCAAGAACACCAAGAGCACGATTATCAGCAAGGGTATCAGCGCCGACTACTCAAGCAACGCCTACCGCGGCGAAGTGAGCATTCGCAAGTCCGCCACGGGCGCACGCAACTACACGCAGTGCGACAGCATGCTCGTGGGCGACAAAAGTGCGGCCCACACGTTCCCCTACATCACCGTGGCAAACGCAAGCGCCCAGACCGAGCACGAAGCGACCACCAGCCGCATCAGCGAAGACCAGCTCTTCTACTTCGAGAGCCGCGGCATCAAGCGCGAAGACGCAATACAAGCGATGGTGGGCGGTTTCTGCAAGGACGTGTTCAAGGAACTGCCGGGCGAATTTGCGACCGAGGCAAGGCAACTGCTGACGCTCAAGCTCGAGCACAGCGTCGGGTAAGGATTTAAACAAGGGAAGGAATCATGAGAATATCGACAAAAGGTAGATATGCCCTGCGCGTTATGATTGACCTTGTCCAAAACAGCCCAGACAACTTTACCAAGCTGCAGGATATCGCCGAAAGGCAGAACCTCTCCATCAAGTACCTCGAGGGCATCCTGGGGACACTCGTCAAGGCGAAACTGCTCACAGGCAACCGCGGCAAGGCGGGCGGCTACAAGCTGAATTGCGACCCCAAGACCTGCAGCGTCTACGACATTTTGAAGACAACCGAAACATCGGTCGTGCCGGTATCCTGCCTCGACGAAAAGGCTGGGAAATGCCCGAGAATGGCGGAATGCGAGACCTACCCAGTGTGGGAAGAACTCGACAAGATTATCCAGGGCTACCTCACAAGCGTAACCCTAGACCAGTTCGTCGCTTCGCAAGGCGCAAAACGCGGCAAGAGCAAAAACCCGTCCAACTGCGGGCTGTAACTATCTAGCCACGACCTGCTTGCGGATTTTTTCCGAAAGTTCGCGACCGCCCAACTGGGCGATACATTCAAACGCAAATTCTTCGGCAGTGCCAGCGCCACGGCTCGTGACGATATTCCCGTCTACGACCACGCGGTCTTCGGAAAATTCATTGCAGACAAGCTCCGCTTCGCAACCGGGGAAACACGTGGCCTTTCTGTCGACAAGGATTCCCGCCTTGCTGAGCACCAGCGGGGCCGCACAGATGGCAAAAATCCACTTGTCCTGGTCGTTGAAATCGCAGATGACCTTTTCTACATCAGCAGAGGCCTTCAGATTCTTGACGCCAATGCCGCCGCCGGGCAAAAGGACGGCGCCAAACTTTGCGGTATCGGCACCCGAAAGAGCAAAATCCGTCTGGATTTTAAGGCCGCGCAACCCAATCACTTCGGCCTTGCCCGAAACGGAAGCCAAAGCGACCTCAAAACCTGCACGCTGCAAGTAATCGAACGGAGTCACGAACTCAGTCTCTTCGAAGCCATCGGCCATAAGGAAAAGTATCTGCATATTGAACCTCTTTTTTGAGAGAATGTAATAAAATGTGGAGAGGGGCGAGGCTCGAATGACAAAGCCCCCGGAGTAAACCGAGGGCTTTGTTAATTCTCTAAAGAAGAATTACTTCTTCTTAGCAACCTTCTTAGCCGGAGCCTTCTTGCAAGCCTTTGTGCACTTGCAAGCGCTCTTGCAGAACTTCACGTAGGCGGCGAGAGTGTCGCAGAAGACTTCATCCGGAGTATTGTCGCCGTTGATGCGGCTGATGATGGACTTGCTGTACTTGCCGAGCACCTTGGCGGTGGATTCCTTGTACACCTTGAGGCGGTTCTTGATCACGGCTTCGTCGGCGTCGTCCTTACGGCCTTCGATCTTGGCGCGGTTCAGGAGGCGGGCCACGATGGTCTTTTCGTCCTTGATGTCGAGCACGAAGATGTGCTTCACGTCGACAACGGATTCGATGAGCTTGACCTGGGCAACGGTGCGAGGAATACCGTCGAGGAGGAGGGTATCCTTGTCCGGATTAACCTTATTCGTATTGACGAGGCCTTCGATGAAGCGGCCGAAGATTTCGACAGTGGCTTCGTCCGGAACAAGCAGGCCCTTGCTGGAATAAGAAGCGAGGAGCTTGCCGGATTCGCTGGATGGGGCAATGCCACGGAAGATGTCGCCCGTGGAAATGTGCTTGAGGGAAGTGGTAGCAGCGAGCTTTGCACCGACGGTACCCTTGCCGGAACCGGGAGCGCCAAAGATAAGGACTGCAGGAATTTTAGCCATTGTTAGACCTCTTGGGTTTGATTGTTGAAATTCGGGAACAAAGATAGAAAAAAAACTAGCTGGGCAACGCCTCGGAGGTGAACTTGAGTTTACCGTCTTCGACGCCGATGGATATTGTCGTGAAGTCATGGAGGTCCCCAAGCAGGAGGCCTTCGGCAATAGCATCTTCCACAAGGTTCTGGATAGAACGGCGGATGGGACGTGCGCCCAGAGCCGAATCGTAGTTGTGATTCACGATAAATTCCTTCGCTTCCTGGCTGATTTCAAGCAGGATTCCACGATCGGAGATATTCTTCTGCAAGAATCCCATCTGGATATCCACCACCGAGACCAAGTCCTTCTTCGAAAGCGGGCGGAACACAATCTGCTCGTCGATACGGTTCAAGAATTCCGGCGAGAACACGCGCTTGACTTCGTCCCTGATAGCCGCTTCCATGCGGTCGTAGTCGTCGGTCTCCCCCATCTTGGTGAATCCCATACCGCTGCTGTGGCGCACTTCGCGAGCACCAGCGTTACTCGTCATGATGATAATGGTGTTCTTGAAGTTGATTTTGCGGCCGTAACTGTCGGTAAGGATACCGTCGTCGAGAATCTGGAGCAAAATGTTATAGATATCCGGATGAGCTTTCTCGATTTCGTCGAGCAAGACCACAGAATACGGGTGTTTGCGCACCTTCTCGGTGAGCTGTCCACCACCTTCTTCAAAGCCAACGTATCCCGGAGGCGCACCGATAAGGCGAGAAACACTATGCTTTTCCATGTACTCGCTCATGTCGATGCGAATCATGGAATCTTCGCTTCCGAAAAGCGTAAGGCTCAACACCTTCGCAAGTTCCGTCTTGCCCACACCGGTCGGCCCAAGGAAGAGGAAACTGCCCATGGGGCGCTTGCTGCTGCGGATACCCGCACGCGTACGACGGATAGACTTGACAATCGCATCGACAGCCGCATCCTGGCCAATCACGCGTTGCTTGATTTCTTCGCCCAAATGCAGGAGCTTTTGCGCTTCTTCACCGGCAAGCCGGCTCACGGGAATCCCCGTCATATTGCTGATGACATCGCGAATAACATTTTCGTCGACCACAGGCGTATTAGCCTTTGCATCTTCGGCTATGGAATTTTTGCGTTCAGCAATATTTTTCTCAAGTTCTTCGGCATGGTCGCGGTGTTTTGCCGCTTCTTCGTAAAGCTGGTTCGCAATACATTCGTCTTTCAGCTGGTTCGTCTTGACCAAGTCTTCTTCCATCTGTTTCAGGTCGTCGGGAACCTTGATGGAATTGAGACGAACACGGGCACCGGCTTCGTCCAAAACGTCGATGGCCTTATCCGGCAAGAACCTTTCGCTAATATAGCGTTCGGCAAGGAGAACCGCAGCACGAATCGCATCCGGGGTGTAGTGTACGTTGTGGTGCTGTTCGTACTTTGTACGCAGTCCTTCAAGAATTTGTATGGAATCCTCGGAGTTGGGAGGATTCACGATAATCGTCTGGAAACGGCGTTCCAGAGCGGCATCTTTCTCGATGTACTTGCGGTATTCATCAATCGTCGTCGCACCGATGCACTGGAGTTCGCCACGCGCAAGAGCCGGCTTGAAAATGTTGGAAGCATCCAGACTGCCTTCGGAGCCGCCCGCCCCCACAATCGTATGCAATTCGTCGATGAAAAGAATCACCGAATTGCCGACGCGCTGGAGTTCCATAATCAGCCCCTTCACGCGTTCTTCGAACTGGCCGCGGTACTTGGTGCCAGCCACCATGGCAGCCACATCGAGCGTCACGACGCGCTTGTTCGCCAGCAGGTCGGGAATTTTCTTCTGTACAATCTTCTGCGCAAGGCCCTCGATAATCGCGGTCTTGCCCACGCCCGGTTCACCAATAAGCGCCGGATTGTTCTTCTTGCGGCGGCAAAGAATCTGGATCAGGCGCTCAATTTCGGCTTCGCGGCCGATAATCGGGTCCAGTTTGCCCGCGCGCGCCATAGCAGTAAGGTCGCGACCGAAATGTTCAAGAATCGGAGTCTTGGACTTGGACGCCGCAGCCGGACGCGGTTCATTGCGCATCATGGGCGGAACATTCCTATCTATATCCATCCCAGATGGGTCGATATTCTTGCTCTTGATTTGCTGGAGCATTTCCAGATAATTGTCAAACGTAACGTTGTACGTAGAAAGCGTTGCCGCAGCCGGTGTATCAGTTTGCTGGAGAATGGCGAGCATCAAATGTTCCGGGCCAATATACTGATCGCCCTCGTTTTTCGCCAGTTTGGCCGCATTGAACAAAATGGCCTTGGTGCGGGCCGTAAAAGAGAGGAGGCCCCCACGCTTATCACCACCAATGGTCATCAACCCACCATTCGTGGAGAGCGACCGTTGGATTGTTTCACCCAAATCACTCAGGTTCACCTTGAGCGCACGGAGCGTCTCGGCAGCATATCCCGATTCTTCTCGCACAAGGCCAAGCAGCAAGTGTTCAACGGTGATGCTGTCGCTGCTCAGGTTATGGGCGGCCATGCGGGCCGCTTGCAATACAGCCTTCGCTTTCGCAGAAAAGATTCCATTGATATCGGACATATTAAGCCTCCTGTATCAATCCATTGTGCATTACCACGCGACGCTTGGCAAAACTAGCCAGCTTTTCGTCGTGGGTCACAATAAGGAACGCCTGATTGAACTTTTGATTCAAGTCCCAAAAGAGCTGGTTAAGCAAATCCGAATTCGCCTCGTCCAGGTTGCCGCTAGGTTCATCGGCAAAAACGAGGTCCGGATGGTTCATCAATGCACGCGCAATCGCCACACGCTGGCGTTCGCCACCCGACATTTCGCGAGGCAAGTGTTTTAGGCGGTCCTTGAGTCCCACCGTTTCCAACAACATCTCGGCGCGTTCCCGACATTCGTGCGCACTCGTGCCCAAAATGCGGCCCGGCACACAAACGTTTTCCAATGCGGAAAACTCGCTCAACAAATGATGGAACTGGAACACGAAACCCACCTGCACACGGTGGTACATGTCACGTTCGTCGCCCTTAAACTTCGAAAGCGGTTTGCCCTTGAAATAAATTTCGCCCGAAGTCGGAGTATCGAGCATCCCGACCAAATTGAGGAACGTGGACTTGCCCGAGCCCGAAGAACCCGTAAGTGCCACAAGCTCCCCCGCATCCATCGAGAAGTTCACACCCTTCAAAATCTCGAGCTGCTCCCCCGTCTCGGAGAACACGCGGCGAAGGTCAATTGTTTGTAACAAGCTACTCATGTCTAATCGCCCCCACCGGATCAAGCCGGCTCGCCTTCCATGCGGGCAGGATTGTTGCGAGCACGCAAAGCGCAATGCCAATCACAAAAATCAGGATGACGTCTATCAGGTGCACAGAAATCGGGAAATAGGGAATCACGTAAACATCGCCCGGCAACTTGATAAAGTGGTAAGCCTCCTGCAACTTGCACAGGATAAGCCCGATAGAACCGCCCACAACCGTGCCGCCCACGCCGATAAAACTGCCCATGAGCATGAACACGCGCATGATGCCCGCCTTGCTGAAGCCCATGCTGCGGAGAATGCCAATTTCTTTTGTCTTATCAATCACCACCATGATAAGGGAACTGATGATGTTGAAAGCCGCCACCAAGATAATCAGGCAGATTACCGCTGCCACAATGAACTTTTCGTAATTCATCCACTTGAGAAGCGTGATATTCTTAGACTTCCAGTCCATCGCATAGTACGGGTACGTAAGCCAGTTCGACACACTGTCCACCGCAGCCTCAGCAAGCCAGTGGTTCTTTATGCGGAACTGGATTCCCGTCACGGCATCGCCCATGTTCAAAAGGCGCTGCAATTCAGGGATGCCCACATAAGCGAGGTTTCCGTCGTACTCGTAAGTGCCCGTCTCGAAAATGCCGCTCACCACGCACATCATCATCTTCGGGCCGGCCGAGCCAATCATCTCGTCCGGGCTCTGGAACGTCTGCAAAACAAGCTTGTCGCCCACCACCACGCGGAGGCGGTTCGCGAGGCCAGAACCGAGGATAATCCCAGGACGCTTCGTGCCGTTCAGGTCTTCGAGGCTGTCCACAGAATAGTTGCCGAACTTGATGTACTTGTAAATGTCGGTCACACCCTTCGCGGTCTCGGCATCAATACCATAAATCACAATGCCGTCGTTCACCCTCTTGGAGCTGATGCCCACCTTGTAGATGATAAACGGAGAGGACGCAATCACGCTAGAATCGCGGGTCCGCACTTCGTTAATCAAGCTATCGTAAGCGACAATCGGTTGCGCATTGTAAGACATCAATTCGAAGTGAGCGTCCTTCCCAATCATCTGGGCCGTGACCTCTTCTTCGAAACCGTTAACCGCAGCAAGAGCCACCACCAGCGCAAACACACCGATGGATACCCCAAGCATACTGAAAATGCCAATAAGCGAAACAAAGAGACTCTTACGTTGAGCCCCCAAGTAGCGCCAGGCGATGAGAAGTTCGAGTTTCATAATAGTAGGAAGTAGGAAGTAGGAAGTAGGAAGTATCTACGATTCCACACCCACTTTTTTCAATTTTCTCCTAAGAGCAGTGATCATTTTTCCAATGTTGTCCAAATTCTTTTTTATCGAAACTGTTTCTGGTTCTTTTAAAAGATTTACTCGTTCACTCAAAATAATTTGTGTTTCAAGTTCCGATTTAGACCCAAGAGCTATACCGAGAAAATGATAGAACTCTTTATTTGTCTTTCGACCTTCTCCTTCCGCAATATTGCTAGCAATGGACACTGCAGCTCTACGAATTTGAGAAGATAATCCATACATCTCTTCTTTGGGAAAATTTCCAGTAAGACGATAGGCTTCAACGGCAACATCCATTGCCCGTTGCCATACAACTAAATCTTTATACCCATTAGTCATAAAAGCTTTTACTTCCTACCGTCTACTGTCTACTTCCTACTGAGAGCAGCTAGGCTTCGCCTAGCAGCTCTCCGGTTTCATGAGCGGGAACAGTTGCACGTCGCGGATGGTCTGCTGGTTCGTGAGGAGCATGACCATGCGGTCGATGCCGAAGCCCACGCCACCGGTAGGAGGCAGGCCGGATTCGATAGCATGCATGAAGTTTTCGTCCATCGGGTGCGTTTCGCCTTCGCCACCGCGGCCGCGGCGCACCTGGTCTTCCAGGAGCTCACGCTGACGGATGGGGTCGTTAAGTTCGGTATAGGCGTTGCCCAGCTCCCATCCGTTAGCGTAGGGCTCGAACTGTTCGATGAGCCCTTCGATGGTGCGGTGTTTCTTGCAGAGCGGGGTGCTTTCGGTCGGCATGTCCTTGATGAACGTCGGCTGGATGAGCTTGTCTTCCACGGTGAGCTCGAACAGTTCGAGGATACCGCGGCCGCGGCTGAATTCGCCGTCGAGGTGGCCGCCGAGTTCTTCCATCTTGTTCTTGATGTCGTCGTCGCTCATCTCGTTCACCTTGAGGCCGCCGAACTTCTCGATAGCCTCGATCATGCTGTAGCGGGGCCACGGGGCCTTGAAGTCGATTTCCTTCCCCTGGTAGTCAATCTTGGTGGTGCCGTTCGCCGCAATGCAGGCGCGCTCGTAGATGTTCTCGAAGTGGACCATCATGTCGTTGTAGTCGGCGTAGGCTTCGTAGAACTCGAGGCCGGTGAATTCCGGGCTGTGCGTGCGGTCCATGCCTTCGTTACGGAAGTTCTTGCTGAACTCGAACACCTTTTCCATGCCGCCCACAATGCAGCGCTTGAGGTAGAGTTCCGGAGCCACGCGCAGGTAGAGCGTCATGTCGCAGGCGTTGTGGTGCGTGGTGAACGGGCGGGCGTTCGCGCCACCGTAAATCGGCTGGAGCGTCGGGGTCTCGACCTCGATAAAGCCCTTCTCGATCAGGTATTCGCGGATAGCCTGCAGAATCTTGAAGCGCTTGATGAACACGTCCTTCACGTCGTCGTTCAGGGCCATGTCGATGTAACGCTGGCGGTAACGGGTATCCACGTCGGCAAATTCGTTGAACACGACCTTGTTGCCGTTCTCGTCCACCTTTTCCTTTGCAACCGGGAGCGGGCGCACGGCCTTGGAGAGCATCGTCACCTTCTTCACATGCACGGAGTATTCACCCGTCTGCGTCTCGAACATGAAGCCGTTCACGCCGATAAAGTCACCGAGGTCAGTCATCTTGACGACTTCGTAGTTCTCCTCGCCCACCTCGTCACGGGCGACGACTACCTGGAGGCGGCCATAGCGGTCCTTCAGGTGCATAAAGCACATCTTTCCCTTGCGGTTGAAGCGGACCACGCGGCCGGCAAAGGCGACTTCTTCGCCCGACGCCATCAGGGCTTCCTTGTTTTCCTTGAGCGTTTTGGAATCGTGCGTGCGGTTGAACTTGTGCGGATAGGCCTCGATGCCCATTTCCTTGAACTTCGCAAGCTTCGCGAGGCGAGCCTGCACCTGATCATTCATGTCTTGCATTGCCATAATTAATAATCCTGTGATGGAATCACTTGTATATTTGAACAGGGAAAAAGATAGAAAAAAGGCGTTTTTGGAGTTCCTATTCTCACAACGACAACATCCATTCTCAATGACTGAATGAATTTCCCGCTTGCTACACGATATCGTGAAGGAGTAATGAAATACTCTTGTCTTTGGGTATTGCTAAAAAAACACAGTTTCATATAGCCACGGGGGATTTTATTTCGTAATTTTATCGTGCATAAACCAAAGAGGTTACAGCACGCGCGACGCAACCCCACTCGGGCACGCCACACGCGCACCATCATGAAAAAAATAATTGTCGTAAACAATCCAAAACACTGGAAATTCCACATTCCCGAAGCCGAAATCGTATCGGCGAAAGACTACCTCACCAATCCGGAGTTCACCACGCAAAAGAGCGTGCGCGTTTTTAACCTGTGCCGCGACTACAGCTACCAGAGCAAAGGCTACTACGTGAGCCTGCTTGCCGAAGCGCGCGGCCACAAGGTCATCCCGAACGTCAAGAACATCCGCGACTTCAAGGCCCCAGCCGTCGTGAAAATCATCAGCGACGACATCGACGAACTCATCCAGAAGAGCCTGCACAAACTGACCGGCACCGAATTCGTGCTCTCCATCTACTTCGGCCAGAACGTGAGCGCCCAATACCTGGAGCTATCGCAGGAACTCTACCGCATTTTCCAGGCCCCGCTGCTCCGCGCCAAGTTCGTATTCAAGCAAAAGTGGTTCATCCAGAGCATCCGCCCCATCAGCGTCGACGAAATTCCCGAGACGCACAAGGAGATGGTGGACCAGTTCGCCATCGAGTACTTCGAGAAGACTCGCTATACCTCCGCCAAGAGCGAAGACTACGTGTACGACCTCGGTATTCTCGTGAACCCCGACGAAGTGGAGCCGCCAAGCAACAAGCAGGCCATCCACAACTTCATCGAAGCCGCACAGGATACGGGATTCCGCGTGGAGCTCATCACCAAGAAGGACTACCACCGCGTAGGCGAATTCGACGCCATATTCATCCGCGAGACGACGAACGTGAACCACCACACTTATGCGTTCGCGCGCCGCGCCCAGAGCGAAGGCATCGCCGTCATCGACGACCCCGACAGCATTTTGCGCTGCTCCAACAAGGTTTATCTGCAAGAACTCATGACCGTAGGCAAGATTCCCGCGCCTAAGACGATTATCGTGCATAGCGAAAACCGCCACACGCTTGCGAAGGAACTCGGCTTCCCCATGGTCATCAAGACGCCCGATTCAAGTTTCAGCCTCGGCGTCAAGAAGGCGAACGACAAGGAAGAACTCGAAGAAATTCTCGACACGATGTTCGAGCACAGCGATTTGCTCATCGCGCAGGAATTCACCCCCACCGATTTTGACTGGCGAATCGGCATCCTCGACGGCAAGCCGCTTTATGCCTGCAAGTACTATATGGCCAAGAACCACTGGCAGATTTACAACTGGGACAGCAAAAACAAGCAGGGCACCTGCGGCAAGTGGGACTGCCTGCCCATCGAGAGCGTGCCCCATGGCATCGTGAAGACGGCGCTCCGCGTAGCAAGCCTCATCGGCAACGGGCTCTACGGCGTAGACCTCAAGGAAATCCATGGACATCCGGTTGTGATCGAGGTGAACGACAACCCGAGTATCGACCACGGTATCGAGGATTTGGTCGGCAAGAAAAAAATCTACCTTACCATCATGAGGAGCCTGCGCCGCCGTATCGAGGAACGCATGCACGCCGCACAACACAAGATACATCAGCATGAGGATTAGACGAGAGAACGCCACTACGCCCTAACCACCAACCACTAATCACTAACCACTTCCTACTGTCTACTTCCTACTATTATGACTAACTACAAGATTTGGGAACGCTTCGGCGTCGAAATGGAATTCATGATCGTGGACCGCGAGACGTTGCAGGTGCTGCCCCGCGCCGACATCCCGCTCGGCAAGGACAAGGACGGCAACCAGCTTTCCGACGTGGAATACGACGATATCGGGCTTTCGAACGAACTCGTGAGCCATGTGCTCGAATTCAAGTGCGCGCACCCCAAGTCCACCTTCGACGGGCTCGGCAAGCGCTTTTTCCACGAAATCCGCCGCGCGAACAAGAAGCTCGAGAAAATTGGCGCGATGCTCTTGCCGAGCGCAGCGCACCCCTTCATGGACCCGGCCGAGATGCAACTCTGGCCCTACGACTGCAACGACATCTACCAGACATACGACCGCATCTTCAACTGCAAGGGCCACGGCTGGGCGAACCTGCAAAGCACTCACCTGAACCTCTCTTTTGACGGCGACGACGAATTCGGCGAGCTCCATGCGGCCATCCGCCTATTGTTGCCGCTCATCCCCGCCATCGCGGCGAGCAGTCCCTACCTCGACAGCAAATACACGGGCTTCAAGGATGCGCGAATCGAAGTTTACCGCCATAATCAGGACAAAGTCCCCGAAATCGCTGGGCTAGTGATTCCCGAAAAGGCGTACACCTACGACGAGTACAATACGCAGATTTTCGACAAGGTCAAGAAGGCCATTGCGCCCTACGACCCCGAGCACCTGCTGAACCATTTCTTCTTGAACAGCCGCGGTGCCATCGCGCGTTTTGACCGCGGAGCCATCGAAATACGGCTCGTGGACATCCAGGAATGCCCGAACGCGGACATCGCCATCGTGGAACTCGAAATCGCGACGCTCAAGGCCATCGCGAGTGGCAAACTCGCAAACGGAAAAGCGCCGCACACCATGAAGGAATACCGGGAATTCTTGCGTGACTTTGATACGGCAAGACTCTCGGAAATGTTGACGCAAACTTCCCGCGACGCCGAAGACACAGTCATTGACTGGTCCGAATACCTGGCCGTGTTCGGCATGGAAGGCAAATGCACCGCCGGTGAGCTCTGGAAGCATGTTTTCGACGCAGTGAAAGGCGACCTCACCGAAGTCTCCCGCAACGTCATGGAACAGATGCTTGCCCGTGGCACGCTCTCGAGCGCGCTCTATCGAGCGCTCGGCGATGCGCCTAGCCGTAAAGATTTCGTCACAGAGTACAAGAAGCTCGCTGATTGCCTCGCCCACAATCGCCTTTATGGCCTAAATTAGCCATTTTAGCTCCATTTCGACAACGTGTGAACAAAATCACACGACGCTCTAAATCACGCTCCAAGGCATACCAAAGAATCTATATTTTTGTTGTGTATGTGAAAAAGGAGTGTCTTATGGCAAAGACAGAAAATAAAAAAGACGATGATGATTACATCCCGCCGTTCAAGCCATAAAATTGAATCGGATTGGATTGGGTGGAAATTAATTATTTCCTGAAGCATCTGTAAGTTCTGACACGGCATCGTCGCATATCGCGGCGAGCATACGTTCGTGTGTGCATACCTCGGGAGAAACCTCGTGGATATTGCCTGTGGAGTAGAACGAAGTACAAGCACATTCATGTGCATGGCAACGGAACCGCAGGGCACAACCTTTGCAGTCTTCTTTGTCTCGATTGAAAAAATCCATTATATCGCGAGCGACAGGACCGCCAAAGATCTGGGCCGGTTTGTCAAATACGTTCCCCAAAATGTAAGGAGCGTCTTTTTTGCTGGAGATAAACCGCGTACACGGAAAAAGGTTGCCATTCGCAGCGCAAGCGACAATGCCTTCGGCCACATGGCAACTTGTAGTACGGTGACGTTGCCCCGTCAGGCGGAATTTCAGCTTGTCTTGAATCGTCCCTAAGTAAAACGGCACTTTTTTACGCTTGAGATCCATCCAGAACTCGGCCATTTTCACATATTCACTCGCAAGAACGTCGAATTCCTCCCCTGTCCATTTGCCATCGAAATCCACGGCAGCCGTCATGTTCCTGAACCCTTGAGCCTGTATCCAACGGACAGCCTCCGAGAGCGAGTGCATATTCTCTCGGGTCACCACCGAAAGTACAACCGTGTCAAGTTTGCGCAGCGCGGGAATGTGCGATTCAATCAACTTAAAGGAGCCCGCCCCGCCCACCTGCTTGCGGCAAATATTATGATGCGCTTCAGGGCCGTCAAGAGAGAGGTAAATGCGGAACCGCTCGCGTTTCATAAACTCGATGATAGAATCGTCTAGCAAGGTGCCGTTCGTATTCACCGCAAAACGCAACCGAAATTTAGTCGACGAAGGTTCGGCAGAACCCACGCCCACAACGAATTCATCCCCGAAACGCCCGGCAACAAGGCTCTTTGCGTATTCCACGCCCCTACGGACAGAATCCATGCAAAGCAACGGTTCCCCGCCAAAGAACGTGATGTTGAGAAAATTCTGCTTCAAGGCAATCGTCCGCTCGAAAGCAATTTTGATTGCCGCCTCCATGATGTCATTGGACATCACCAAAGAACGGGCCTCGTGGCTCACCTTGTAATAGCAGTAGGTGCAACGCAGGTTACACCGTTCCGTAAGGGAAAGGACGAGATTCATCAATCTTTCGGGTCGTCAATGCGAATTACGGGATCCGGTTCGGCAACATCGCCACTCAGCGGTTCCGGCGGTTCAATCGGATCGCCACCCAAAGGTTCGGGCTCGCTGCTACTGGAGGACAATTCCGGGATGCCAGCCAACGGCCCTGGTTCTTCGCTACTGGAAGACGAACTGTTTTCATGGAATTCATCCACGGGAACACCCGCCTCCGGCGGAGGAGCCACAAAACTGCTGGAAGAAAGCATCATCGGCACACCACTGGAAGAGTTGGCGTAATGCAACGATGAAGACGAAGATGATTCCATCGGTGGAACGATTTCGCCGGAGGTAATTTCAAGCGTATCCACGGGATAACTGCTAGACGACGATTCAGGCATCACAATCCCCGCCAAGGGCGGATAGAAACTGCTTGACGAAACGCCGCTAACAGGTCCGAAGCTCGACGAAGAACGGGGCTGAGAAGAAGACACCGAAGATGGAGACGAAGATGAAGACTCCGGAGATGGAGATGAAGAAGACAACCTTATTTCATCCGGATCGGCAACATCACCAGATGTTATGTAAGCGCTATCCGATGAATCTTGAACAGATACATCGGCAGAGGTTGCCAAATCACACGCGGCAAGCATCGAAACCGCGGATACCCCCAAAAACGAGGCCAACACTTTTTGTGTATTAGCCGACCATTCGCGATTCTTTTCGACCTTGCTTTTCCGGATGTCCATATCAGTTCTCCTTATATGCTCAATATAAGTATATCCACGTAAAATCGGTCAAAAAGGCTTAAAGAAAACGATACCGAGTGATTCAATGCACGAAAAAAGCCCTAAAAAAGGGCTTTTGTATCATATAGCGGACGCATCACCCAAAAAACCGCCCAGCCATAGATTAACTGGACGATAAGATTCGCAAAAAATTGCGAACAATAATTGTTTTTTAATAAATTCTTTCGTCTAAAATAAAATCGTTTTAGAACCGAGCAAGACGACGAACGGGAAGGCGTAGCGTACTAAGCGTACGTGAGCCTTGCCGAGAGGAAGTATTGCGATGCGTTATAAAGCGATTTTAAACTTTCAGCTCACCGGCGTCGATATTAGCCCAATCCTTCACAGCTTCAATTGCCGGGCGGACTTCTTCGGTCACGAACTTCACGACCTGACCCGGAGCGCGGCCCACGAACTTGCGGAGGTCGAGGATTTCCTTGAGCTTTTCTTCAGTAATGCCGAGTTTCTGGAACTTTTCGTTCTTGAGAACGCGTTCAAGGAGGTCGTTGTCCTTGCCCTGTTCCTTCACGACCTTGCCCGCTTCCATGGACATCACGCGGATTTCTTCGTGGAGTTCCTGGCGGTCGCCGCCATTCTTCACGCCTTCCATGATGATGTTTTCGGTAGCCATGAACGGGAGTTCGGCCATGATGCGCTTTTCGATGACCTTCGGGTAAACCACGAGGCCGTTCGTCACGTTTTCGGCGATGATGAGCATGGCATCCATAGCGAGGAACGCTTCCGGAATGGCGAGGCGCTTGTTCGCACTGTCGTCAAGCGTACGTTCGAACCATTGCGTTGCCTGAGTGAAGGCGGTGCTGTTGACCTGGGCCATCACGAAACGGGCCAGGGAGCAAATACGTTCGCTGCGCATCGGGTTACGCTTGTAAGCCATAGCGCTGGAACCGATCTGGGTCTTTTCGAACGGTTCTTCCACTTCCTTCACACCCTGCATGAGGCGCATGTCGGTAGCAAACTTGTGCAGAGACTGAGCGATGGAGCTGAGAACCTGATTCACGCGATTGTCCCACTTACGAGTGTAAGTCTGGCCCGTAATGGTGAGCACGCGCTTGAAGCCGGCCTTCGCTGTCACGCGGCGGTCGAGTTCCATAATCTTTTCTTCGTCGCCGTTGAACAGGTCCATGAAGCTGGCCTGCGTACCGGTGGTGCCCTTCACGCCGCGGAACGGAAGCACTTCGATGAGGAAGTTCAATTCTTCAAGGTCGATGAGCATGTCCTGGAGCCAGAGGCAAGCGCGCTTACCGACAGTCGTGAGCTGAGCGGCCTGGAAGTGTGTTGCACCGAGCTGAGCCATGTCCTTGTATTCCATAGCAAACTTGGAAAGCTTGTCCATCACGCGGCAAAGACGCTTGCGCACGAGAATCATCGCCTGCTGCATCTGGATAAGGTCGGTGTTGTCCCCCACGAAAGCAGACGTTGCACCGAGGTGAATAATGCCCTTAGCCTTCGGGCACTGCACGCCGTAGGCGTAAACGTGGCTCATCACGTCATGACGGCGGCGCTTTTCTTCTTCTTCGGCGACTTCGAAGTTAATGTCCTTTTCGTGGGCCTTCAGTTCGTCCACCTGCTCCTGCGTAATCGGGAGGCCGAGTTCCATTTCGGATTCGGCGAGGTAAATCCACAGCTTGCGCCAAGTCTGGAACTTGTACTGCGGGCTGAAGATGAAACTCATTTCCTTGCTGGCGTAACGCTTGATAAGCGGGCTTTCGAACTGATCGCGCATATTTTTGTCCTTTTTTAAGTTTTTACATCGCCAAATGTAGAAAAACTGATTTGCGGCGAGCTACCAAAGGTGCATGCCCACGCCAAGAAAAAAGCCATTATGGAATTCTTTCTTCTTTGCCCCATCTTCCGTTTTCACTTTTCCATACATAGCCATGTACCTGAATTTAAAGGAGACGTATTGACCAATCCCATTCGCGCTGCATGGCAATATCCACGGACGATATTCAAACTGGGCCCCGGCAACAAAGGGATTTTTCCCACCCACAAAAGGAACCACCTTAAACCATTTGGTTTCAAAAACATCCCCCCCAACAGTCGCTAAAAAAGTTCCCCCATAATGATCAATCCCACCAAGTAGAAAATCAAAGGCAACGCGCCCAAATTGAATCGGCACACCAACCAACATCGAACGAATACCACCCCATATTTCGATGCCTATACCACCGGTATATAACCGCTCATTATAATAGTTCGAACGATGCACAACAGATTTGCGCTGAGAAGTCCGCCATTCCAATAACTTTTGAATCCAAGGAATGAATTCTGATTCAGGATAGTTTTTCTTGAAATTTTCCAATCGCAAAATAACAGCATCAAGACCTGTCGTGTCTAATTTGCTTTCTAGATAGCCTCCAACAACTCGAACATACATTCCCGATTTCAGATTCGCATAAGAATCAACCTTACCGCAATCATAGCCTCGGTTGCAGCCGTAATAATGAGTCGCTCTAAATTTGCTGTTTAACGAGTATTCAGGCTCCACATCCTTTATAATTAAAGCAAGGTCATGGTTCTCTTGAGACTCGATATTCTTTAACGCCCGGTCAAAAAGAGATTTAACTTTATTCGAATCCGCTTTGAAAGTTTTATCAATAAGAAAATTATAGTTTCCGTTTAGATGAGCCAACAAGGAATCGCTAACATAGGAATAACGGACATTTTCCAATGCGGTACTGTAAATTCGTCCCCACATCACCATAGCAGAATCAAATCGATCCGTCATCAAATAAATTTCCATCAGTTCCAAATCATCCAACGCAAATTCAGGAACCGGAGACATCGCCCTTAACGAAGCGGTTGCTTCAAGAGCGCTATTGTTATCGCCTTTTTTGAGCGACTGATACACTAAATTTCGACCAGCAACAATCGAATCCAGCTTTGCCGGCAAAACAGATACCGTATCGCCCCCATTAGACGTAGCATTGCCAGCAAAACAAAGCGAGCATAACGCCAAAAACAGGATTCGCACCATTATCTTCATCGAAGTACCCCAACTACATCTCCAAATGTAGAAAAAAGGCGCGAGGCTCGAGCTTCGAGGCTCGGAGCTCGGGCCTATTAACCACCAACCGCTACACAAGATTCATCAGGTCATAGTACATGAGGCGCGTATGCGGATCGTTGTCCTCGGCATTCATGAAGCGGAAACCATTCTTCTCGTAGAACGGGACTGCATTCAAGTAGGCATCGACAGTAAGGAAACGGCAACCTGTCTTGTTGTTGATAACGAACATAGACTTGATGTAGTTCAAAATGGTCGTTCCAATCCGCAGCCCCTTTGCGGTTTCATCAACCCCCAAGCGACACAACTTCACTGCGGGATAACTTTTCAAACGTTTCTCATTCGGGAAACCGCGTTTTTTGCGAAAACGATTGAATTCCGCCTTGTCCTTAAAATCAGTTATGGCAACCTTGTCATTCGCAAGGCTGCAATAAGCGTAAACCTTACTGGCATCATTTACGTCAACACAAGCATACGTCACGGCCAGCAGATGTTTTTGAAATGCCGGCGCATGGTTAAGGATAAAATCGTTTAGATCTCTATCCCCGCAATCAAATTGCCTTACCGCATTTGTCGAATCCAATCGAACAAATTTAAGCGGATAATTATTCCTTATACTTTTCGAAAGCACGGGTCGATACCTCCGTTGGCTGCTTCGCGGGCACGCTTCTCGGCCATACCCAGCTTGTAAGCCTTTTTCATGAATTCGTAATCCCGCAGGCGCTGGGCACGAACTTCCGGAGGTTCCGGGTGCCGCTCTTCCATACGGGCTAGAAACCGACGAGCATCCTCGCCGAACAAAATCGGGGTCTCTCGAATTTCGCGAGCCATTTTTCCTCTTTTGTTATGTCCATAAAAGAATGCTGGCATAACGCCAGGCGGCAACCGTTCGGTTACATGGTATAAATATACCAAAAGATTGTTGGGAATGCAATAGGGACTCGGGGCACGAGGTTCGAGGCTCGGGGAATAGCCGTGAGCGGTGAGCTATGAGGTTCGAGATGAGAGGCTAGTGAATAGAGAGTAGAGGCTAGTGAATAAGAATCACGCACTTCGTGCGTCAATATAAGACGGCGAAGCCGTGATATTTCTCCCTAGATCCTAGCCTCTAGACCCTCACCCCTCAAAGAGCAGTGAGCTATGAGCAATGAGGCATGAGGAGGCTGGTCGCAGGAGACATGTTGCTACGCAAGATTCATCAGGTCGTAGTACATGAGGCGCGTATGCGGATCGTTGTCCTCGGCATTCATAAAGCGGAAACCATTCTTCTCGTAGAACGGGACTGCATTCAAATAGGCATCGACAGTCAGGAAACGGAAATCAACATACACTCAGATTGTCATTGCGAGCCTCGTAGAGGCGAAGCAATCCCATTCCAAATTCAAAATTCATTCTCAAACAGGTCATTCCATTTGGGTTTTTGCGACTCAATAAGTTCTATTTTCTTTTTCCGATTGCCAGCCTTTATCTGCTTTTCTCGCAATATAGCATGCCGAACACAACAGCAGGCCTATCTACACGCTTGAAGAAGGCAAATTGATTCTTATCAAAGAACTATTTAAATTTCGCTCGCGAATTCTTCCATGCTCTTGCGCACGGGGTGGCGCGGCGAGGGGCCTCCATTTTCAGGGTCGGCATAGCCAACATCCAGGAGGCAAGCGAGTTTCAAGTTGTCCGGGAATTCAAAAGCGCTTTCGATGCTTGCCGCGTTGAAGCCGCGAGCCCAGAGGGTCGCAAGCCCAAGGTCGGTCGCCTGCATCATCATCGACGTGGTGACAATGCTTGCATCCATCACGCCGCTATTGAACTTGTCGTCGTATTTTTCGGCGGTGTAGCAGTTGGGTTCGTCGTAGCAGACCATCAAAACCACGGGAGCATTGTAAGCCATGCGGGTAATGGCGCGAATCTTTTCCAAAGCCTCAGGCGACTTGATGACCTTCACAGTCACGGGCTGCGCATTCACCGCCGTCGGGGAAAGTCGACCCGCTTCGAGCACCTGGGCGAGTTTTTCGGGTTCTACCGCCTTGTCGGTAAAGGCACGGCAGCTGTAACGGTTTTTGGCAAGATCCATGAACGACATATAGGCTCCTTTGTTTTCTCCCAATATAATTTTTTGGCACGGCATGACTTTGCACTAGACGCAAAGCAACGCAAGCACGGTCGTAAGCGGGGCGCTCCAGTTGATGGCGACTTCGTTACTCGCAAACGAAACTTGTTCGTCCGTATAACCGAATCCCGGCAAAGTGCTAGGATAATGCGGTTCGCGAGGTTTGTCTTGGCGATCGGCATTGATGCCACCGACAACAAGGCCCGGAATCGGGTCAGCGATTCCGTCCGCACCCGAAAGTCGGTGGTGCGGGAACATTGGCGAACTCCAAGCCGAACCGGTCACAAAGCTCACGTTCACCGGATTACGGCCATAGATAAAGTCGACTTGCGCAAAAGCCGCGTTGAGATATTCCGGCTTGTCTTTCCATGACTTCACCACGAGCAATGTCAGCGCGTAGTTGGCGAGCACGCCGTTACTCCCCCACGGGAAATAACGCAGTGCAACTCCATAAGCATCTTCTGTAGCCAGGGCAACAATCTTATCGGCCTCGTGTTCCAATGCCTCGCGCGCTCTATCGCGGAGTTCCAAATCGCTGTCTTGCAAGGCAAGTGCAATGTAGGCCAGGTTCTCGGTGTCGTGCCAGTTGATATCCGGCCGCGCCGGCATGTCGGCCATGTCTTGGTAAAGTTGGTCGTGAACCTGGATGCAATCCTCAAGAGGCATGTCGCCCATCTCGCGGAACAGCATCGCACGGGCCCAGAAAAACTCGTCGCTATACCGCGCATCGCCATACGGGCCACTCCCTTCGGTGTACGGAGGGAACCCCACATCGAAATTTTCCTCGGCCCAACGATAAGCCTTGACCGCAGCCGAAAGGCAAACCTTCGCAAAATCGGGATCGGTCTTGGCAAACACACGGTGCGCCTGCGCCAAAGCCGCCGCAAAGTTGAGCGTCGATGTCGTAGACTTGCCCAGCACAACGCGCTTTTGGCTATGGTCCGAAACAGTAGGCGTTACGAACGTATCCCAGTGTTCTGGAGAGACCTTGAAAAACACGCCGCCGTCGTTGTCTTGCATGCGCAAAAAGAATTCCAGTTCAAAACGGATTTCGTCGCGCAAAGCCGAAAGCGAGGGCGCAACTTTAGCCGAACCGAGTTCCAAGGCAAGCATCAACGTCGCGACGCTCACGCCACCATTCACGATATACTTGCCATAGTCGCCGGCATCGTACCAGCCACCATGCGCATTCCACGTCCCTTCGCGGTTCATGGAAGGGTGGAAACCAATCTGGCAATCGAGATGCGCCAGGGGGCGCGCCCACTTACCCGCCGTATCCGGTTTCAGTTCCACGCCGCTGCGCTGGAAATAGAAAGACTTGATGTTCGCGTCCAACTGGGACAGCAACCAGCGGTCCGAGATTTCAAAAAAATGCGATTCCGTTCCGCAACAAATCTTGTATCGGCCAGGCGCTGTCAACGCAGAGAAATCGCCCACAAGCAAGACTTCCCCACTGTACTCGCAGGGGCCGCGATACGCGAGATTCCCTTCCAAGGCGACCTTGCCCGCTTCTGAAACGATCTGGAACTTGGGCCCCGAGACAACGTCGATATCCTCGGCCGAAAAGGTGAAATATCCCTCGGCAAGTGCATGGTTGCCCGCAGCGATTTCCAGCGGCTCGCCCTCGTTAATGGCGACAAAAAAATGCTTGGGAGCGCGGCATGCGTAGCCGACATGATTGTAACGGAGGTATGCGGTCAGGCCTTTAAAATCCATGTGACAAGGATAGAATTTTTCAAACACCCCATAAAAAATGGCCGCCCATAGGCGGCCACAAATTCGCATCTCGAAAAATTAGAAATCCATCAAGCAACGGACGGCTGCTTCAGAAGGACTTGCACTAGAAGATTTTTTACTCTGTGCAACATACATTACGGAACTATTTTCAATCATCACGACTGCATGTGCTTGATCATACAGAACCTTAGACTTCACTTCGGAACCACCCCACATTTCAAAGGTCGAACCTACACCCTCCGAGTTCAAGTCGATCGGGCCAAAGTTCAAACCAATAGCATCCGTGCCTTCCACAGTCTCTCTCCAACCATCTACAGACCTAAATGCATTGGACGAGGCACCATCTATGCCGTCGTTTCTTCCATAGAAGAAAGCCAGGTTGTTGAGTTCAGTTTCATTCGGCAGGTGCCAGCCTTCCGGGCAGATGCCCTGGTAAATGCGGTCCAGAGTCGGAGTTTTGTTGAAGTCCTCATCCATAGGATCATACTCGACATTAGCGGCGGCATACCATTCGTAAAGGCGACCGTAAGCCGCTTCGCAGTTGCCATTGCCATCTTCAAGAACACAGGAAGACTCGCCCTTCAAATCCGTGTTGTAGTTCAGGTTCTGTGCCATCCATATCTGGGTTTCGCCACCAACCTTAACGACGGTATAATTGTAGGCCTGGCCATCGCGAGTATCGCAGAACTGCTTAGTCTGGTCGATTTCGTTGCCATCGCACTCGCCCGTGAGAGCGACAACCCTGCCAGCAAGGCAGAAGCTCACAGCCGGGTCAAACGGAGTGCCTTCGCAAACAGCCTTGTAGAATTCGTATTCTTCGTTGCCATCGCACTGGAACTTCACGACACCGTTAGCATCGCTCACAATAGTGCAGCCACCTTCGACAGAAACCGTAGTCACGCCGGGGGCTCCATTAAAGAGCGTATCGATATCCGTGCCACACGTAATCTGGACACCTTCTTCAATGGCGTCGAGCGTGCAGCTTTCGCCAACATCGCCATTCCTAAGGGTATCGACAACAGTTCCACCGCAGGAAACTTCGATACCTTCACTGATTTTCGTAGCGGAACAGCTTTCACCGGCTTCGCCATTCTTGAGGGTGCCTACAGTCTTACCACCGCAAGAGACCTCAATGCCATTACTGACCTTCTTGGCTGTGCAGCTTTCACCCTTTTCACCTTTTTTACCCGGATTGCCCTTATCACCTTTTTCTCCGTCGTCACCTTTTTCACCGGGTTCGCCGTCGGCGCCCTTCCAGTTGTCACCGCCAAACGGGAGCCATTCCTTATCGGCAGAGCAATAGTAAGCCATGCTGGAATCGGCCACAAAAATGAGCCTCCCCTCGTGGTCGGCATCGCATTTGGGCAAATCATCGCCCTCAGCGACAAGATCCATACCAACAGTCGTGTTGTTGGTTTCGTAAACCTTTGTGACATCATCGCCACTGCAAGCGAAAAACGCCATGGCAGCAGCAGACAAACCGATAGAACGCACTAAATTTTTCATAGTTCTCCTTTGACAAACTAGTTCGCACGAAATATAGCTTATCTTTCAAAATAAATTAGACAGCGGAACAACTTAACTAGGAAATGATGTTGCAATCCGCCATTGTTTGATACAGTTGATACAGAAGACACTCACATTTCACTTGTAAGTCTTGTTTTGCTCCCTTCCAGAAAGTAAAATTAGGATGTGTATGGGTTTGCCGGGGAATATATGACATTGAAAAAGACTTTAATACTTGGACTATTGGCGGTAGCTGCTGTGAGCGCAAAAGACTATTCCGGTGCTGAACTTTATACCAGCGAGACCTGGATGTACGGCAAGTTCGAAGCGCGCATGAAGATGGCTGCCGGTTCGGGAACCGTTAGCTCCATGTTTTTATACCACAACGATTCCTACCTGGGCGGAAACGAGCCCTGGGTCGAAGTGGATATCGAAATCCTGGGCAAAAACCCCAACAGTTTCCAATCCAACATCATTACAGGCTTCGGCCCCGGAGACGGGCAGCCGGACCGCAAGGTGACTAGCGAAGACCACCACGCTATCAACCCCGCATCCAACGAATCATTCCACACCTACGGCATGGAATGGACTCCGGATTATGTCGCCTGGATTCTCGACGGCAAAGTCGTCCGCAAGACGGTCAAGGGCCAAGGCGACAACAACCAAGTGCAGGACCTTGGCAAGAAGGAACAAGGCCTCCGCTTCAACCTCTGGTCCCACGAAGACGCAGGCTGGGTCGGCGCATGGAACGACAACATCTTGCCGGTCTACCAGTTCATCAACTGGGTCAAGGTCTACAAGTACACCCCGGGAGCAGGCGAAAACGGCAGCGACTTTACTTTGGACTGGAGCGACGACTTCGACACATTCAACAGCACCCGCTGGCTAAAGGGCGACTGGACATTTGACGGCAACCGCGTCGATATCAGCCCAAGCAACATCTTTACCAAGGACGGCATGGTCATCATCGCCCTCACCAAGAAGGGCCAGGAAGGCTTCAACGGAGAAATGCCCACGGATCCCGAGGGCGACCTGAAAAACCAACAAGGCACAGAACCGCCACCGGCATCGTCCAGCAGCGCACAGCAGGAAAACCCGCCAACTCCGGAAACGTCTAGCAGCAGCGCTCAACAGCAGGTCAATCCGCCGACTCCGGAATCCTCGAGCAGCGCACCGCAGCAGGACAACCCGCAGGCTCCGGCATCGTCCAGCAGCATACAGCAGGCCATTCCCAAGGCTCCGCGTACCCACGAGGCATACAACATAGACCTGCGCTACTTCAATGCCAAGGGCGTCTCGGTGAAAAAGGACAACAGCCAGCACATCAGAGTTTTCTCCAAATAGCATACACAAAAAGAATCCCACCCCCAAACAACCAGCCTGTGTGGACACGTGCCACACAGGTTTTTTAGTAAATTATGGATATATGAGCCTCAATTCGAACCGCATGGACGCCTACCTGGCCTTCTTGGGAGTGGAGCGGAACCTTTCTCCGGCCACAATCCAGAGCTACCAAGAAGACTTGCGGCACTTTGTCGCCTGGCTCGACGAAACCGGCCTGGACCTGAAGGATTTAACCCCGGAAAAACTGGACGAATTCCTGACGTTCACCGCCGGGCAGGAGGAATACTCCCCCACATCCGTCGCAAGGCACTTCTCAAGCCTGCGTGGGTTCCTCAAGTACATGCAGAAGGAAGGCGAATACGACTACAGCACCGAATCGATGCTCGAGCGCCCGAAACTCGGGCATTACTTGCCGCAGTACCTCACCCGCGACGAAATTGACAGCGTATTCGAGAGTGCGGCAAACGGCAAGAACCCACTCCGCGACACGGCCTTGTTTGAGCTTATGTACAGCGCAGGACTCCGCATATCGGAGACCTTGGGAATCAAGCTCTCGCAACTCGACCTTGATAACGAATGGCTCACGCCCATCGGCAAAGGCAACAAGCAGCGACTGGTTCCGCTCGGGAGCAAGGCGAAGGAAAACCTGCGCGCCTGGATTGAGGAGGGCCGCCCCCTCACCCACCCGACTACGGACAACATCATTCTGAATTCCCGCGGCAAACCAATGACCCGCATGGGTGCCTGGAAAATCGTGCAGCAGCACACAGCCCACCTTTCCAAAAACGTTTCACCGCATACCTTTCGCCACAGTTTTGCCACGCACTGCCTGGAAGCAGGCATGGATCTGCGCGTCCTGCAGGAACTACTGGGCCATGCCGACATCAGCACCACACAAATTTACACGCATATCGACAAGGAATTCATCAAGCAGGAACACAGGATGTTCCACCCGCGGGAATTGGGCGGGAAATAGCAGCATATCAGGCCCAAAACATGCCCGAAAATTGACAACCTCGCTGAATCTGGGTATATTTGAAATAAAATTATAAGTTTTTTGTTTGGTGGAGATCGAAATGAAAAAAATATTCTCACCCCTTCTCATTTCGGCGTTTTTCGGCGCCATCCTGGTTATCGGCTGCGGTGACGACAGCAGCGAAAAGGTAACCCCCAAAAAGATTGTCACTGAAGTCGCCTCGATTTTCGAGTTGGGCGCCTGCACCGACACCAACGAAGGCGACACGGTCTACGTGAAAGACAAGCACTCCGACTTCCTTTGCTTCGACCACGAATGGGTCGATCTGGGAATTCGTCCCGATTCCACGGACAGTGACAAGGATGTGAGCAGTTCCTCTAAAAAGAGTTCCTCCTCCATGTCCAAAGAAACTCTCACCAAGTTCATAGACTTGTGTAAGGGGTCCGGCGGTAAAGAAAAAGACGGCGTGTGTATCTGTAAGGGCGAGCTCTGCGACGTGGGTGCCGTCTGTAACGTTCTTTCAGGAATTTGCGGGAACCAGACCAAGCGCACCGAAGACACCTCTTCGACGAAAGAAACTAAAGACACCACCTCGGCAACTCTCAACTCCT
>JAEEGI010004857.1_pt1 | contig 31202 bp, 30 predicted proteins | sample 8958751 | NCBI WGS metagenome assembly JAEEGI01 (sample SAMN16246545, study PRJNA631951) | gut metagenome | biome: gut microbiome; feature: rumen; material: KS-attached | host: Bos | place: Iran: Karaj | collected 2018-10 | reverse complement strand
GATGGCGGTACTTTCTGCGGTGTCTCCGACCTGGCAGAGAAATACGGACTGGTGCCTACAGAGGTGATGCCCGAGTCGTATTCCACAGACAACACGTCGAAGGCTGCCTCTATCATCTCCTCCAAACTGCGTGAGTACGGACTCCAGTTGCGCGACATGGTGGCGAAAGGTAAGAGTACAAAGGATATCCAGAAGGCCAAGACAGAGATGCTGGGCCAGATCTATCGGATGCTGACACTCACCATTGGTGCCCCTGTGCAGCAGTTCACCTATGCTTTCAAGGATAAGGATGGCAAGGCCAAGGGCCCTGCTAAGTCATATACACCACAGTCGTTCTACCAGGAGATTGTGGGTGGTCCGCTCAACGGCACCTTCATCATGGCGATGAACGATCCGCGTCGTCCTTACTATAAGACCTACGAGGTGGAATACGACCGTCATACCTATGACGGCCATAACTGGTGTTATGTGAACCTGCCGATGGATGACATCGAACAGATGGCGATTGCCTCCCTGAAGGACGGACGTAAACTCTACAGTTCTTACGACGTGGGTAAGTTCCTGGATCGTAAGCGTGGCTATGCCGATCTCGAGAACTTCGACTACGGCTCACTCTTCGGCACGACTTTCAACATGGATAAGGCACAGCGTATCTCCACCTTCGACAGTGGATCCACCCACGCCATGACGCTCACGGCTGTGGATACCGACGAGAACGGCAAGGCCCGTAAGTGGAAGGTAGAGAACTCCTGGGGTGCCACCTGGGGTCAGCAGGGCTGTCTGATTATGACAGACCGTTGGTTCCGTGAATTCATGTTCCGTCTGGTGGTGGATAAGAAGTATGTGCCAGAGCAGATTCTCAAGGCTGCCGAGACCAAACCAATCATGGTGATGCCTGAAGATCCCCTCTTTTTGCCTGACGAATGAAATATTAGGACACGCAATGTTTCAAAAAACTTTTACACCCGCAATTCTTGCTGGTATCTGTATCTCCATCGGATGTGTGGTTAACCTCCGCGTGGGAGGTGTGGCTGGAGCCGTCCTCTTCGCTTTTGGACTCACCACAGTGGTCTATTACGGTCTGAAACTCTATACTGGCACGGCAGGCTTTATTCGTCGTCAGGGCGACTGGTCGATGCTGTTGACGGTGCTTTTCGGCAATATTATAGGTTGTCTGCTCACGGCGTGGCTTATTGCCTATGCCCAGCCCGACTGTGTGGAGCCTGCTGCCAAGATCCTCGCAGGTCGTCTGGCGAAAGGTCCCTGGGCATGTTTCCTCCTGGCTATCGGCTGCGGTTTCATCATGACAACGGCTGTCGAATTCGCCCGCAAGGGGAAGATGCTGCCATTGGTGTTGGGTGTGCCTGTGTTCATCCTCTGTGGCTTTGCCCACTCCATTGCTGACGCCTTCTATTTCCTTGTCTCTCCTGCCGACGTCGTACTACAACCCACCGTCCTCGCTGTCTATGTCAGCGAGGTACTTGGTAATTTTGTGGGTTGTAATCTCTACCGTTGGCTGATGCTTTTCACGCCAAAGGCTGAATAACTTCCTATTTCGGCAATTCCAGAATGAATCGGCAACCGTTCGTGTAACTGGTGTCGAGTACCAGGTCGCCTCCTAATGTCACGGCATGCCGTTTGCACAGGGGCAGGCCGAGTCCGAGGCCCTCTGATGTCTCGTCCACCTTCGTGAAAGGCTTCTCGATCATGTGCATCGCCTCCTTTGGCAGACCTGGGCCCGTATCCTCGACGATAAACAGGATTTGTTCCTGTGTATTCACCACGCGCATCTGGATATGTTTCCTGTCAGAGTGCTTAACGGCGTTATACAGCAGTTCTCGGATGGTACGCGTCAGATACACGCGGTTGGTGAGGATGAAGGTAGAATCGGGTATGGTGGTCTCAAACCTGATCCTGACACCTGGGTTATGCAACTTCACATAACTGATGCCCTCACGTGCTAACTGGTTGCAGGAGATCTCGTTGGTTCGCTGACACTTCTTCTCATCCGAGGCACCGCTCTCAGAACTGTCATAGAGCATCAGCACCATTCGTTTCAGTGAAATGGCATTGTTTATCAAGGTCTCCCTGATCTCGTTCATGTTGTCCTCCTCAAACTGGTTCGTGGCTTCCGGCTCGTCATGTCTGGCCTTCACGCTCTCCTGGATCACGCTGGCATAGCCCATGATGATGTTCAGCGGCGTACGCAACTGACGGGATATGTTTTTGACGAAAGCCTCTTTCTCCCTCGCTGCCGACTCCGCCTGATCGATGGCGTCCTTCTGCTCTCTGTTGTGCAGTCTGAGTTGTTTGGTGGCATCCTCGATTTTCAGCATATTCTCGTGGAGTGCCTCCTGCATCTTGGCGAAACTGTTCTGCAGTTTTCCGAAGGTGTTGGGCTCGTTGGAGTAGGGGATGGTCTCGTCGTAGTTGCCTTCGGTGATCTGTTTGGTCATGTCCAGCAGGTTCATCACGGGGCTGGTGGTCTGTCTTACTACCTTTTGCGTCATCCACAGGATCAGCATCAGGCCGATGAGGATCATCAGGCCGACAATGTAGGCCAGCAGGTTGTAGTCTGTCAGGATCTCGCTGTCAGGAAATACCAAGGCCAGACTCCAGTCGGTGCCAGGTACGGGTTGGAAAGCTATGTGGCAGAACTGTCCGTCGATGGTGGCATGCCTCGTTCCCTGTTTACCGTTGGCTATCTCGTGGCCTAAGGCGATGATCTCAGTATCCTCGTTCGGATCGGTGTCTGAGAAGATGGTCTTGCGGAAAAGTTTCGTCTCATCGGGATGGATGAAGAAGCGCCCGTCTTTGCCCATGAGTAAGAAATACATATTGGGATAAGGGTGCTGCTCTAATTCATTGATGACCTTCGCCAACAGACTGAAGGAGAAGTCGGCGGAGATGACACCCGCTATCTTACCGTCAGCCGTATGGAGCGGCCTACAATAGGAAGCCACTGCATCATGATAGTTGATCGTTCCCTCCGTATGTTCACTGAAGGGCTCCACCCAACAGGGCTCACCTTTCAGGGCAGTCTTATACCATAATTTGTCATAATACGCGTATTCCGTCTCACGATAGGAGTTGATCGTATTTGCGTCTCTCACGGTATAGACGGAGAAGTGGGGCCCGAACTGAGGCAGCACATCGGGCTCGGTACTCACGGAGAAGCTGAGGATGTTGGGATTCATCTTCAGGATGCGGCGTGAGATCGACTCAATAGAGTCGGGTGTCAGGTTCTCCTCCAGGAGCCATGCATTGGCATCTGTCGAGACCTCTATCGTATTCATGAAATGCCTCACGTCGAGTGTCGTCTTGTTGAGGATGCTCGACGTGCGCTCCGTCGCCTCCTGGCGGATGAGATAGCGCGACTGTAGGAAGAGGATACCCAGCGTGCCGATGAAGATGGGTACTGCCAACAGCGTAATGCCGAGACTGAGTCTCCTGGAAAGTTTCTGGCTAATCTTACTCATGGCTGTCCTCCTTTCCTGATTCTATCTGTATGGTCTCGATAATATGTCCGAGCAGGTTCAGGATCGTCGAACTCTGCTTCTTGATGGTGCTCATCTCCTGTTCCATCTCCTCCACACTGATATCTTGATAGTTGTTGCAGATCTTCGTCACGCTCTTGTCGATCAGGTCGCCAGGCAAGATCATCTGGTTCGAGATATAGTGCAGGAAGGCCGTTTTCACCTTGTCGTTCTCAATGGCCTGTACGCTGGTTTTCTGCAGGATCTGACCTTGGTTCTGCAATGAGACTTTCAGTTGCTCGTTCTTTTTCATATGCGCCACCACCGACTGCTGCATCTTCCTGAATCGCTCCTGCAGTTCTCCGATCTCGTCGTCGCGGTCGGTACGGGGCATGGACTCATTGTAGTTGCCCTCTGCGATGCGCTGTGCAGCCTGTCTCAGTTGGTGGAGGGGCTTCAGTTGCCTCTTGATGAAGGCATGGCAGAGCACTAAGAATACCAGCAATCCGAGGATGCCTAAGCCCACCACGATGAGTAACAGTTTATTATAGGTGCCGAAGATATCCGACTTGGGACACACCTCTCCGACGCTCCATTTCATAGACTCGATGGGAAGCGCAAAGAAATGATGGTGCTCGAAGGGTTTGTAGAACACATACCAGTCCTTGCCGTCCATCTCGAAGGCCTTATAGCCGGTCTCGCCAGCCATCATTGCCTCGCCCGCTTCCTTCACGGTAGGCTCTGCCTCTTCCTCGATGACAGAGAACACGGTCTTCCGCGACATTTTCTGGGTGTCGGGGTGGATCATGTACCTGCCGTTGCCGCCTAACAGCACGCTGTAACTGTTGGGTGATGATTTTGCCGACAGCACGATCTGGCAGAGCATACTGGTGGAGAGATCCACTGCCAGCACACCCACACACTGACTCTTCTTACCGCCCTCCGCCGGTTTGATGATAGGCATGCAGAAGGTGGTGAGCGATCCGTCATTGACGTTCTCATCATCGAACGGATCAGTCCAGCCGGCGCGTTGTGATGCCATCGGCTTCGTGTACCAGATCTGTTCGGTATAAGGCTTGGAGCCGAAGGAGTCCGATGCCACCAGTTTGTCGTTCTCACGGTGTACGTAGGTCATGAACAACTCGCGCCCCTGATAGAAATTGGGTTGGAATACGATGGCGCAGCCCACGACATACGGGTTGCCCTCCACCACCTTGCGACAGTAGGTCTCCATGCGTTCCGGCTCGTCGAGATGTCCCAGCAGGTCTTGATAGGTGTACTCTGTGGTCTGCTCGATGCTCAGCAGCACATTGTCGATCTGCTGCACCGTTCCGGCAAGGGTTTCCTCGGCATCCTGGATGGCTTCCTCTTTCAGTGTCTGCCGCGAGAAATAGAGCATCACGCCTAAGGTTACCGCGAGCAACAGCACCGTCTGGCAGATCACCATCAGGTTCAACTTCCTGGATGAGCGCACTATGTTTCTAAGACTCCTCAGCATAACTCTGCCGTTTTAACAATATCCAAATCACAATCAGGCCCAGCACCATCACGACAAACAGCGTCACGCCAGTCAGGATGACAGGCTGCAGCACGTTCTGATCCGGCACGATGACCGCTACTGACCAGCCGATATTCCTGATCGGTCCGTAATAGACGGTAGCCGACTTGCCTCCGACGGTCATATTCACCTTGCCGCTCTTACGCTGTTTCAGGTCGCTGATCACCTGCTCGTCCTTCATCGTCACGCTCTTCCCTTCGGGGTGGGCGAGACAGGTGCCGTCGTCGTTCAGCACCACGGTATAGAAGTCGAGATCCTTATTCAACAGGTATCTGTTCAGCAGGTCGTCCTGCTTACTGGCATAGTCGATCTGTTTCAGTTCCTTGCTCAGCCACTCAAAGGTCATGTCGGCACCACACACGCATACCAGTTTGCCATTAGCGTCGTAGAGGGGCTCCACGAAGGTGCAGTAATGGCCGCTGATGCTCGTGCCGTCGTAATAATAGTATGGATCCGACCAGAAACTCATGCTTCGCTCCTTGGCGCGCACATACCAGTCTGACTGCGTATAGTCGTGTCTGGCTGATCCCACCTGGCTCATCACGAACTGGTTGCTGTTGTCGGCCTTGTGGACATATGGTTCAAACCATCTGCCTTTCTCAGGGAAGTGGTTGAGTTCAAAGGCTGCAAAATAGCCGTTCACATCGGGGTTCAGACTCGTTTTGCTGTGTAGGGCTGCAATCACGGCGTCAGGCGATTCCATGTGTTTCTGCACTTCGTCGAACACGTTCATCGCGTTCATCTCCATGCCGCTGATGGACTTGGCAATCTTCTCCGATGCTACGTCCATAATACCCACATAACGCACATGGGTCTCTGCCTTCATGGTATAGCGGCATACCAGGAAGCACAGCGTCAGCATCACTAGCATTACAGCCGCTGCCGTCAGCAAGATGAAACTCTTTGTCTTGGCTGAATTCTTCATATTTTCACAAGTTTATATACTACAATCATACTCAGTACTGCCACTACGAACAGCATCAGGCCTGCCAACATCACAGGCTGTGGGGTGTCCAGTGCGGGCACTACCACTGCCACAGACCAGTTGTGATCCGTAACCGGTCCGTAATACACGGTGACAGGCTTGCCGCTTACAGTCATCTCCACCATGCCGTTCTTCCGCTGTTTCAGGTCGTTGATCACCTGCTTGTCCTTTATCAGCAGCCCCCTCCCTTCAGGGTGGGCGATACAGGTGCCGTCGTTGTTCATCACCACGGTATAGAAGTCGGTCTCTTTATCAGGCAGGAATCTGTTCAGCAGGTCGTTCTGCTTGCTGGCATAGTCGATCTGCTTCAATTCCTTGGTCAGCCACTCACACGTCATGTCGGCACCGCAGATGCACGCCAGTTTCCCTTCTGCATCGTAGATGGGGGTCATGAAGGAGCAGTAGTGTCCGCTCAAGTCCGAACCGTCGTAATAATAATACGGATCCGACCAGAAACTCTTGCCTTGTTTCTTGGCAAGCATATACAGTTCAGACTTCGTATAGTCCTCTTCGCCTGATCCCACCTGACTCTCCACATACTGCCCGTTGTTCTCGCCTTTGTAGATGTAAGGCTGGAAGAATTTGCTTCTCTGGGGGAAATAGTTGGGTTCGAAAGCAGCGAAATAGCCTTTGATATCTGGATTCTGGGATGTCTTGCTCTTCAGGGCGGCAATCACGGCGTCTGGCGAGTCCAAGTGCTGTTGCACTTCGTCGAAGATGTTCTTGGCACTCATCTCCATGCCTCTGATGGTCTTGGCGATACGCTCCGACGCTACATTTAGGATTGACACATATCTCACATGGCTCTCCGCCTTCAGGGTATAGCAGCATATCAGGAACGTCAGGCCCAGCATCACTAGCATCACGGCAGCCACTGTCAGCATGACGAATCTCTTGGTCTTAGAGGTCTTTCTGTCTGTTGCTCTTTTCATGATTATCACCAAGTTTACAGTTTTAGAATACAAATATACGAATAAACACTTATTATAATACGATGTACGCGCGAGAATTATATTTTATTAACATTCTGAACGATACATGAATTCAGATAATTTCGTATTTTTGCAATCGTACACCCAGAACAATCGTATGCGTCGGCCTATTATCATATTGCTCAGCCTTCTGCTCCTATCTGCCTCCATGTTCGCAGAAAGCGGTTTGCCTATCATCGAAGTCAAGGCAGACCGTACGATGATTTACCCGCAGCGCATGGATCTGACAGGGGAGGAGACGCTGATGGATATCCTCCAGATGGTGCCCGATCTGATGATTGCCGGTTATGAGGATGTCATCTCGAACTACAACCTCCGCATCGACAACTGTCCGTTGAATGGCGACACGAGGTTGATCATAAGCCAGATGAAAGCCAAGGATATCGCCAAGATTCAGGTGTGCGACAATACAGGTGTGCAGAAGGGAACCATCGGCATGGCCAGGGTACTGGATATTAATATGAAGATGCCTGATGCGCTGAATGGGTTTGTGGAGGGCCAAGGAGGCTTTGGAAAGGAAGTCGCAGGTATTGGCGCCGTGAATGCGTTATACGGTAGTAAGAGCACCGATCTCTACGCCAATGCCTCTTATCGTCATCAGGAGGGGAATAAGGAGTATCTGACGCTTCACATGACGAACCGTTTTGATGACAGGAATAAACTGCTGACCTATTTCACCCAGCAGTATCTTGACCAGCCTAATGGTATGTCGCGAAAGGTGATGGGCAGGGCGCGCTATTTCCACACCTTCAATGACCTGGGTACCGAACTGCTCCTTGTGGGTGGTTATCAGTATGCCAGCGACTGGTCCTCATCCAGCAAACTGCCTTTATGTATTGCGGAGTTGAATACGCCTTTGTTCACGAAGCAGTTGTCGATGACGCTGGGTTTTGAGGGAGATTTCCAGATGACCAGTCAAAAGAATACGGATCAGAGTTGGGATGTCTTCAACTATGATATCTACCTGCAGTTCACCTATACTTTGCCCAAGTGGAGGTTTACAGTGGGTAATCGTGTGATGTTCTATGAACGAAAGGCGAAGGAAGGCACCATCAGTCAAAAACGTTCCGACACCCGTGACAATGCGAATGCCTGTGTCATCTTTGTACCTGATCATCGGAATCAGATCCAGTTGGGCTATTATCGTAAATTCTATAATCCGGCGATGACGGAGGCACTGTTCGAGGAACGCACCATCCATCAGATGAAACTGGCTTATGCCTATAGCAGGCAGAAACTGACGGTACAGACGGAGGCGGACTATTATATGATAGAAGGTGCCGAGAACTTGACGGAACTGGCGACATCGGCCTATTGGAAAACGAAAGGACTGAGTCTTGTCGGGGGCTCCAATCTGTATATCGCCAAGAGTGGAACATCTGCTTCCATCCGGTTTGCCCCCTCGGCCTCTCTTCCGCATGCGTGGCAGATAGGCATGCAGGTGGTTTATTACACCAAGAACTCCCCCAAACGTGAGGCGACGGGTGTACCTGTCTATGGCTGTCTTTCTGTGAACAAGCAGTTCGGAAGGCATTGGAACGTTGGCGTCGATTGGCATGATATGTTTGATGCCTTCTGTAGTGATGCAACAGTCAACAGACATGCAGCCAATGTGAAGTTGCAGTATAGATTCTAAAATGATATAAAGAGCGTGAGTATGGTAAGTATTGAACTGGATATGATACAGACAGCCGGCATCGGTGCCTTGGCCCTTCTGGTCGGTATGGTTTTAACGCGAAAAGTTGATTTCCTGCAGAAATTCTGTGTGCCGTCGCCCGTAAGCGGTGGTATCATCTTTTCGTTGATGACCTTGATGCTGTATAGTTGTTTCGATATAGAGGTGTCGTTCAATGGCACATTGCAGGCCGTCTTCATGCTGGCTTTCTTTACCAGCGTCGGTTTCCAGAGCGACCTGAAAGTAATAAAGCAGGGGGGCAAACTGTTGGTGATGATGCTGGTCCTGTTGGTGGTCATTATCTCTTTGCAGAACCTGATGCCGATGGGCATCACCCGCCTCTTGGGAGTCGATCCCTTGATTGGTATGGCTGCCGGTAGTATCTCCATGACGGGCGGACATGGCACGGCAGGTGGATTTGCAAGCGTTCTTGAAGGGATGGGACTGCATGGCGCTGGCACGATAGGTATGGCTGCTGCCACCTTTGGTCTGATTGCCGGTTCTATGATTGGCGGTCCGTTGGCAGAGCGGATCATCCGCACGAAACTGACGCATGAACAGGTGCAACCGCAAGATGAGGAGATCGACCCTGCTATGGCTGGTATCGAGAGCGACGAGGCATCCCCGACAGGTCGTACGAAGCGTGTTAGTACGAACGAACAGGAGTTCCAGCAGTATGCGAAGGCCACTTATTGCATCATCCTGGTGATGGGGGCTGGTACGCTGATGAGTTGGCTGTTGGCCAAGACGGGCATCACGTTCCCCACCTATTTCGGTGCGCTGATCCTTGCCGCCATTGTTCGTAACATCATCCCTGATAAGCATCTTGATATGGAGCGAATCATCAGCGTTGGCAATATCTGCCTGTCCTTGTTCCTCGGTATGGCGATGATCTCCTTGAGACTGTGGGAACTGCAGAGCCTGGCCCTTCCGTTGGTCGTGATCCTGTTCTCTCAGGTGCTGATGATGGCCATTTTTGCCTACTTCGTAGCCTTCCCCCTGTTGGGTCGCAACTACGATGCTGCCGTGCTCTGTGCCGGTATGTGTGGCTTCGGTCTTGGTGCCACCCCCAACGCCATGGCCAACATGAGTGCCGTGTGTTATAAATACCGCTATACCGTCAAGCCCTTCCTCATCGTTCCGATCATCGGTGCGATGTTCGCCGATCTGATCAATACAGGTATCATCACATTCTTCCTGAATATATTGTAGTGTCATAGAAAAAAGAATTGTAAACGATTTTCCTTTTCCTTAAAACCTGTTCCTTGATCTGGGTTTTCGCGGTTTCACTATGAAAATCTTACTAGTGCACTTAGAAAAATTAATTTGGAGTTATGCCGCAAATTTTATTGCCTTATGTCTATCTTCTAGCAACGGCACAAAGGTACGAATTTTTCTTTAATTATGCAAATTTATAAGCGATTATTTTTACTTTGATTTGAACTTTTTTTCAACCGAGGTTATTCCAGTTATAACTTATTCACTTTGGACATTTACATTCTGAGAATTTATAAGGTATAAATTTAATATTATATATATTATATATAATATATATAATATTATTAATATAGAATTATTTATTCTATTCTATCTTTCTTCATTCCTGTTTTTTCGATGTGATATTGAAAAACCTAAATGTCCAAAGTGAATAACTGAATAAGTGAATAAGTACAAATTTAGACATTGTTAATTATTTTTTTTGCATCTTTGATCTGTTAGTTTGGCAGATTTGGCTATATTCCACCCGCCGGAGCGACATAATCCGCTTGAAATGTGTCTTCGTCTCAGATGGCTTGGCTTGCAGTTCTGCAAGGGCTGTGCTGATAGCATCGAGTTGAGCCCGGGTGCTCTCGTTTATGTCGTTCTGATCACGTAAAGTCTCGTCCATGTCTATTCCGCTATTGAGAAGGCCAGAAAGCATAGCTAATCCTTGTTCGGTGAATGCATAAGGCAACTTTCGGGTGCCTCCCCAATTTGAAATTCCATTTTGGAATATCAAGTTTTCTTTTAGTTTTTGAAACTTTTCTTGATTGAGTTGAAACATGAAGTCCAGAGGAAACCTTTTTTGATTTCTCTTTACGGCTTTGTTGAGATTACCAGTTGTGACATGATAGAGATCTGCAAGGTCTTTGTCAAGCATGACCTTTACACCTCTTATCTCATAAATGAGATTCTGAATGTTTTGTAATTCGTCCATAGTCTTATTTTTAAGTGCGACAATTATTTATCGACTGCAAAGGTACTCCAAATATCTGAAATAACCAAATGTCTTGCTATGGCGATTCAAAAGAATGGGACTGATAGCCTCGATCGCTCGACCTTGGTCGCTCTCCTTCTTGGAGAGAACTTCGCGATGCTGAAACGGTGGTGGCTCGCCAGGAAATAGATGAAACCCGACAAGTACCCGACAAGTCGCGTTGGGGTCTGTCCCTAGTAAATAAAAATCGCACAGAGGATTGTTCTGTGCGATTCTTGTATTGTAAAGTAAGTGATTAGAGGCTGAACTTGTAACCCGATACTACTCGATAAACATTACCTTGCTGGAATCGCGTGGTTTAGCCTCGGGTGTCTCATCGGGATAGCCGACTGCCAGGATGTAGTTGATCTTATAGTCAATGGGGATACCCAATGCTTCACGGAAGAACTCGGTCTTGGGATCGCTCTGGATAAAACGGACGATACCGCCGAGACAGCAGGTGCCGAGACCTATCGACTGGGCTGCCAGCATAATGTTCTGGCCCAGCATACCGGCATCAATCTCACCACCGCCTTTCGCAGGCGTGCAAACCAATATAATATTAGGCGCATTGCGGAACAGGTTTTTGAAGCCTTTGTCGCGGGCTACTTGCTTGGCGTTTTGTTGCTTAAACACATCGTTCACTTGAGCGAGCAACTCCTGATTCTCTACCACGCGCAGAACCCAAGGCTGACGGTTACTGCCACTGGGGGCGTTGATGCCACACTCGACCAGATAGGCGAGTTTCTCGTGCTCTACAGGCTTGTCGAGATACTTACGGATAGAACGTCGGGCCATGATGGCCTGGGTCACAGGGTTGTCGAGCGGTAATGCTTCAATAGCCGTTGAATCGACCATTGTTGAATCAACGGTTTCCTGTGCCATGGCGTTGCATGTACAGAAGGCTGCCAGGCAGCAGACTAAAAATAGTTTTTTCATTTGTTGGATTTTTTTATATGGTTATTGTTTTCTTACGATGACACTGCCACTGGCCTGATGGGTGGCGAGGATGAGTACCTCGGCAATCTGGACGTGGGCTGGGGCATTGGCTGCATAGACGGCTACATCGGCGATGTCGTCACCCGTCAATGGCTTGATGCCCTGATAGAGTTTTGCGGCACGATCGGTATCGCCCTTGAAGCGGATATTACTGAAGTTCGTCTCTACAAGGCCTGGCTTGAGGTTGGTGACGCGTACGGCGGTGTCGGCCACATCGATACGGAGACCGTCGGAGAGGGCTTTTACAGCAGCCTTTGTGGCACAATATACATTGCCTCCTGCATAGGCGGCATCGCCAGCCACGGAACCGATGTTAATGATATGTCCGCTATTGCGTGTAATCATTTTTGGTACAATCAGACGCGTCATGGTGAGCAGGCCTTTGATGTTGGTGTCGATCATGGCCTCCCAATCGTCTAAGTCGCCTTCGTATTCGGGTTCGAGCCCGAGGGCGAGACCAGCGTTATTTACTAGCACATCGATCTGTTGCCAGGCGGCGGGCAGACTCTCAATGGCCTGACGGGCTGCCTCACGATCACGCACGTCGAAGGCGAGGGTGAGTACCTCGGTGCCTTGTGCCTGCAGTTCAGAACTGATGGCTGACAATTTTCCGGTGTTACGACCTGTCAGAATCAGACGGTCGCCATTCTGGGCAAATTTGCGGGCACAACCGAGTCCGATTCCACTCGTAGCCCCAGTGATAAATACAGTTTTCATGTCTTTTTTAATGATTTCGGTTGCAAAGATACAATTTTTTATGAATGATTCGCACGTATTTGGCATTTTTTTTGTAATTTTGCAGCCTGAAAATAAACATTATATAATGCAGAAGGAAGAATTTCAGTCTTATTTGGAGAAATATGCCGATCAGATAGAGCATTTCCGCCAACTCGCACACGACCTTCATCAGAGTGTGAATCAGACGTATGCAGGTATGTTTCCATACGGTTTCCACCTCGATATGGTGGTGGAAGGCGTGAGGAATTATGGTCATCTTGTTTGCGCGTGCGAGGCAGATGTGTTGCCGCTGTTCTTCGGTGCCTATTTTCACGACAGCATCGAGGATGCCCGTCTGACGTATAATGACGTGATGCGACAGGCTACGCAGGTGATGTCAACGGAGCAGGCCATGATGGCGACGGAGATCGTGTATGCCCTGACTAACGACAAGGGGCGCACCAGGGCTGAAAGGGCAGGGGAGAAATATTACCAGGGGATCCGCGAGACCCCGTATGCCCCGTTCGTGAAACTCTGCGATCGACTTGCCAATATCACGTATTCATGTACTGGCGAAGGCAATAAGGGTACCAGGATGAGGGAGGTTTATAAGGGCGAGATGCCCCACTTCCTGCCTGCCATCAATCCCCACAGCAGCGACCCGCGTCTGGCGGTGCCCGTAGAGGTAGTGGAAGCCTTGGCAGAGATCCTGATCGACGAGGTGGACAAGGATGAGATACGGCGTCAATGGGGTGAGATCTGAGATGGAGAATAAAAACAGAAAAACTTTCGGCAATGCCTGGATGCACCGTACGCTGATCAAACTGTTACGCAGGGTGGACATCCGTTATGTCTATCGTTTTATGGCGGTGTGCGTGATCCCTGTGGCGATGGTGTTCAGTCCTGGTGCGAGGATAGCCTATCAGTATTTCCGCAAACGGAGAGGCCAGGGGCGTTGGCAGGCGTTGCTGAGCACCTACCGCAACCACTGTCTGTTCGGACAGACGGTGATCGATAAGTTTGCGATGTATGCAGGTCGTCATTTCGAGATCCACTCTACTGGTCATGAGCATTTTTACGCGCACGTGCGCGAAGACCAGCCCGTGATGCTGCTGAATGCCCATGTGGGCTGTAGTGAGATGGTGGGCTATAACCTCAGTCAGACCAAGCCCTGCAATGTGCTGGTGTATGGCGGCGAGAAACAGGAGGTGATGGAATACCGCAGGAAGCAGTTTGCCGACATGGGTATCAAGATGATCCCTGTGGGAGTGGATGGCGTGGACATCATGGAGATTGTGGATTGTCTGGATCGCGGAGAGGCCCTGAGTGTGTTTGCCGACCGCTTTATGAATCCCAAGAAGGTGCTTCACTCGACGATCCACGGCTTCAAGGTAAAACTCTCCCGAGGTCCGTTCTCCCTGGCTGTGAACAGAGGTCTCGAGGTGTATATGGTCCTTGCGATGAAACAGCAGGACGGCTCTTACGACGGCAGAATTATTTATCTGGATTATGACAAGACGTTGCCTCATCGCGAACAGCGTCAGCAGTTGGTGGATCTCTATACCGCAGAAATAGAAAAGATACTCGAAGACTACCCGTTGCAGTGGTTTAACTACTTCAACATTTGGGAGGATGAGTAGAAAAAGATAACAATAGCATGGAATTAAGTGCAGGATTAAAGAAAGTTTATACAGCAGAACAGCAGTCGGCTGGGGAGGCTCAGCGCTATGCACAGATCATTGCCTGGGGGCCTATGGTGTTCCAGACGGCAAGGATCATGGTGAAGTGGGGCATCCTGGAGTTGATCAACCAGGCGGCCAACGGAATCACTTGTGAGGAGATCTGCAAAGAGACGGGACTCTCCGACTATGCCGTGAAGTGCCTGGTGGAAGCATCGCTCTCCATGGGTATCATCATAGTGGATCCCGAGACCGACCGTTTCAGTATTACGAAAGCAGGGTGGTTCCTCCTGAACGACCAATCCACGAGGGTGAATCTGGATATGAATCACGACGTGAACTATCAGGGTATGTTCTATCTGGACGAGTCGCTGAAACAGGGGCGTCCCGTAGGTCTGAAAACCTTGGGCGACTGGCCTACACTGTATGAGGGCTTGTCGGAATTCCCCCAGCAGGTGAAGGAGAGTTGGCTGAACTTCGACCATTTCTACAGCGACGAGTCGTTTGAAGAGGCTTTGAAGATCGTGTTTGATGAGTATCAGGTGAAGCGGCTCTACGATGTGGGCGGCAATACGGGTAAGTGGGCACAGCAGTGCGTCGGTTATAGTACGGATGCCGAAGTGACCGTCCTCGACCTGCCCCAGCAGATCAAGATGATGCAGGAGAATACGGCAGGCAAGCGGGGAGCAGAGCGCATCAAGGGCTTCCCGATCAACTTCCTCGACGAGCAGGCTGCGTTCCCTAAGCAGGAGGGACTCGACGCCATCTGGATGAGTCAGTTCCTGGACTGTTTCAGTATGGAGCAGATCGTGAGTATCCTAAAACGGGCTCAGGCGGCGATGACTGCCGACACCCGTATCTTCATCATGGAGACGCTGTGGGACCGTCAGCGGTTTGATACCGCCGCCCTCTGTCTCACGATGACGAGCCTTTACTTCACGGCGATGGCGAACGGCAACTCGAAGATGTATAACACCGAGGATCTGGAACAGTGCATCCGTGAGGCTGGTCTGGAGATTGAGCAACTGTATGATCATCTCGGACTGGGTCATACCATCATCGTGGCGAAGAAAGCAGAATAAACAAACAACCAAATAAAATGGAAAGAACAGAAATTGAACAGAAAGTGAGGGCGTTCCTGATCGACGACCTCGAGATCGACGAAGACAAGGTGTTCCCTGAATCCAGACTGAAGGAGGATATGGGCATTGACAGTCTGGATTATGTGGACATCGTGGCAGTGGTCCTGTCAACCTTTGGTGTCAAGGTAAATATCGAGAAAATGAAGGCAGTGAAGACCCTGTCGCAGTTTATTGACTATCTGGAAACTGAATTAAAACAGAAATAAACATGGAGTTAGAACAGATTGAAATGGCTTCTCTCATCCCTCAGCGGCCGCCGTTCATGATGGTGGACAAGATCCTGAGTTGTGATGATACCGACGCCGTGACGGAGTTGATAGTGCGGCAGGACAATATCCTGTTGGACGATTCTAAACTCTCGCCGGCAGGTATCGTGGAGAATATGGCACAGTCGTGTGCTGCCAGAATGGGTTGTGTGAACCTATTGCACAATAGGCCTATCAAGTTAGGCTATATTGGAGAGATTAAGAATTTGAAGATTTATCGTCAGCCGCTGCAGGATGAACGTCTGACTACTGAGGTGCATATCCTGATGGATGTGTTTGACATGACACTGGCAAGTGTCTGTACCAAAGTGGGTGAGGAGGTTATTGCAGAGGGCCGTATGAAACTTGCCTCCACCAATATCGAGGCAGAAGGATAATAACAATTAAAAACGAAGAAAAGAGATATGGAAGATTTACTGTTGGAAGTTAAGAATGAGGTTATTGAAGCACTTAACTTGGAAGATATGACACCTGAGGACCTGGGGGACGATGATCCTCTGTTCGGTGCCGACGGTCTGGGACTGGACTCTATTGATGCCCTGGAGTTGATCGTGCTCCTGGAGAAGAAATACGGCATCAAACTGCAGGATCCCAAAGACGGCAAGAAGGTGTTTAAGTCTGTCAGAGTGATGGCAGAGTTTATTCAGGCTAACCGTACAAAATAAGACTGTTTTGGAGCCGATTTATATAACGGGAGCAGGTGTCGTATCAGCGATAGGCATAGGCAAGACAGAGACGCTGGCTTCGCTTCAGGCCGAACGGTCGGGTATCCGTGAAATCAGGTATCTGAAGTCCACTCATACTGACCTGCCTGTAGGTGAGGTTCAACTGAGTAATGACGAGATGGCTGAGCGACTCGGGTTAGGGGATAGCCAGCGCTACACCCGTACTGCCCTGATTGGAAAACTCGCCCTGCAGGAAGCCCTGCAGGAAGCCCAACTTGCCGGTGAGGCCCTTGACGAGGTACATTTCATCTCTGGTACGACCGTTGGCGGGATGGACCGGAGAGAACAGATACATGCCCAGGAGCCTGGTTGCGGACGGGAGATTGCCGAGATTGCCACGCATAACTGTGCGGCATGTACGGAGATGATAGCGGAGGGCCTTGGTGATTTCGCCTCGATGGCGACCCTCTCTACAGCCTGCTCGTCGGCCACGAATGCCATCATCACAGGAGCGAATATGTTACGTTGTGGTCTGGCGGATATCGTGGTGGTAGGCGGTGCAGAGTGCCTGTCGCTGTTTCATCTGAATGGCTTTAACGCGTTGATGATCTTAGATCACCAGCCCTGCAGACCGTTCGACAAAGATCGGGCAGGCTTGAACCTCGGAGAAGGTGCAGCCTATCTGGTGATGGAGACGGAGGCATCGGCCCAGCAGCGCGGTTTGAAGCCGAAGTTCGTGCTGAGTGGTTATGCCAACACCTGTGACGCGTTCCACCAGACAGCCTCCTCGCCTGAGGGAGAAGGGGCGTATCTGGCGATGAGTGCCGCCTTGGCGACAGCAGGTCTGAAACCTGAGGATATCCAGTATATCAACGCCCACGGCACAGGTACACCCAACAACGACGAGTCGGAGAGTAAAGCCATCCTGCGTGTGTTTGGTGAACACTATCCCCCTGTATCCTCTACCAAGTCGTTTACGGGTCACACCACAAGTGCATCGGGTAGTATCGAGGCAGTGTTCTGTCTCCTGGCCCTTGAGCACCAGTTTTTACCGAAGAACATCAACTGGAAGACGCCGATGGAAGCGGGTATTCAGCCTGTGACAGAAGAGGTGGCGCATCCCCGTATCCAGCATATCCTCAGTAATGCGTTCGGATTTGGTGGCAATGACTCTTCGTTGATCTTCTCTAAAGTGAATGAATGATGGGAAAAGTATATATCCAAGCAGCAGAACAGATCTCTATCCAGAACCCGCTCTCTGAAGCGTGGATGGAGGAGCCGATCGTCTATCACGAGCCTTTCGTGAAGGCTGTGAACCCTGCGTTCCGCGAGTATATCGCCCCCAATGAGGCCCGACGGATGGGTAACATCATGAAGCGTGCCCTGGTCACCTCGTTGAAGGTGCTGAAGGAAACGGGTATTGGGCATCCTGACGCCATCATCACAGGAACGAGTATCGGCAGTCTGGACTACACGGAAAGGTTCCTGGATGATCTGGTGGAGAACGGCGAGGAGTCGTTGAGTCCCACCTATTTCATGCAGACGACCCATAACACTGTGAGTTCGACGATCAGTATCTACACAGGTACCCACAGTTATAACACCACCTATTCGGAGGGTGGCATCAGTTTCGAACTGGCCTTGAAGGATGCCTGGATGCAGTTCTGTTTAGGACAGATATCCAACGCCCTTGTAGGTGGACATGACGAGATGCTGGCGTCGTATTACGAGTTGCTTCGTACGATGGGTTATGTGGGTGTTGAAGGGATGGTGCCCTGTAGTGAGTGTTCGATGTCGATGATGCTCAATACGCAGGCCTCACCTGAAAACCTCTGTGAATTGGCTGGTGTCAGCGTCTTCCGTACGAAGTCGGTCCAGAACATCCGCCGACAGTTGGAGATGCTGGCAGAGAAAGCCAATGTCAAAGTGGAGGCCATCCAGACGGTGATGACGGGTGTGAACGGGAATCCGGAGAACGACCGCCTGTATCAGCCTGTACTGGATGAGTTCTTCCCACAGGCGGAACATCTGCAGTATAAACAACTGTTCGGTGAGAACTATTCCGTATCGGCATTAGGACTGTATGCGGCTGCTCATCTGATGAAGAAACAAGGCACGCCTTTGATGCTCTTTGTAAACTGCACCATGAATGGCGATTGTGCGTTAGTACTCTTGAAAGGAATATGATTCTGAAGTTATTGCCCATATCGCTCTTGCAGTGTATGCTCCTGACGGGGGGACAGGTGCTGATGAAGTTTGGACTCCTGAAGGCAGGTGACTTCTCCTTCTCATGGGGCTACTTCGGCCGACTGCTGATCAACTGGCAGTTTTTCTGCTGTGGTATCTGCTTTGCCGTCGGTTCCGTGCTCTGGATGTATATCATCAAGAACTTCCCATTAAGCATGGCGTATCCGATGGTGAGTCTGAGTTATGTGATGGGCATGTTTGCGGCGATGATCTTCTTCCACGAGCATATATCGATTGAGAGATGGGTCGGCGTGTTCCTGATTCTATCGGGATGCGTGTTGATAGCGAAATAGAAATTATTAAATGTAGAAATATGTTGAGATCGTTTTTTATCATAGTGACGTGTCTGTCTGCCCTGTCAGTGATGGGACAGACCAAACTCACGAGCGAACAGGAGAAGCAGGTGCTGGCGAAGATGGAGAAGTCTTCGAATGCGCTGCGTACGCTACAGTGCGACTTCGTGCAGTCCAAGCGGATGAAACTTCTGAGTAAGGAGATGCAGTCGAAGGGTGTGCTGTATTTTGTGAAGCCCGACAAGATCAGATGGCAATATACGACACCTTACGACTATACGTTTATCATGAACGGCGACAAGGTGCAGATCAAGTCGGCTAAGTCGACCAAGAATATCGATATCCAGGGTAACAAGATATTCCGTCAGATCACGACGATCATCCTGAATACCGTGACTGGTGGTGGTATCATGAACTCTGCCGACTTCGATGTGACGTTATTCAAGCAAGGTGAAGTGTATTTCGCCAAGATGTTGCCGAAGAAGAAGGAAGTGAAGCAGGTGTATGCTGCCATTGAGGTGTATTTCAATCCTGCACTTACGATGGTGGAGAGCATCAAGATGATAGAGAAGTCGGGTGAATACACCACTGTCAAACTGCTGTCTCCCAAAGTGAATACAACGATTAATGAGAGCGTATTTAAGGTTAATTAGTCTGTTGCTACTGTTCTTCCAGTTGCCTTGTCTGGCTCAGGAGGAGATCGTGCTGACTGACTCTGTAGTAGTTGACACCGTTGTCACAGACACTGCAGAAGTCAGACAGTATAATCTGTTGCTGGAAGCGGGGCCACATCAGATCTCGGGTGTCTGTGTGATGAAGATGGTGTCACCAACGGAGGTCATCGGCACCGTGATCAATGAATTCGGACTGACTGCCTTTGATTTCGAGTACAACGGCAAGAAGACCAAACTCTCGAATCTGCCGCCGTTCCTGGACAAATGGTATATCCGCAAGGTGCTGCAGGGAGATATGTCGTTTTTCTTCTCCAACCTTCCTAAGCAGAAGGATGTGAGGAAGATCAGTAGGCAGATTACCTTCTCGCCTGATGGTGAGATCAACATGTTAAACATCCGTTTTAAGATAAAATATACATTTACTCCAATTATAGAAGAATGAGACTGATCAACGATTTATTCGAAGTAGTTTCCACAAAACAGGGTGAGGATAACTACCAGTGCCAGGTGAAGTTTAATCCCGAGCACCGCATTTATAAAGCCCATTTCCCTGGTAACCCTATTACACCGGGTGTCTGTCTGATGCAGATAGGTGAGGAGATATTAGAAGAGAAAAATGGGAAACAACTGCAGTTGAGTGTCGTGAAGACCATCCGGTTCAAGAAGATCGTAGGACCGAATGACACCCCTGTCTATACCTTTACGAAAGAGGTACTGGATCAGGATATGTTGACTGTGGATATCACCGTCTCCGACGAGGCGGATGAGGCTGTGAAGATGTCGCTGCAATATAAGGTGCTGGATGCATAAGGTATGTGTCATCATACCGACGTATAATAATGCCGGGACAATCGTACAGGTCATATCCGATGTGACAGCCTACTGTCAGGATGTGATTGTGGTGAATGATGGTAGTACAGACGAGACTGCCGTCATTCTTCAGCGTCTCCCTATGCCCATCACGCTGGTGTCGTACCCTCAGAACAGAGGTAAGGGACATGCGCTGGTGAAGGGTTTCCGGAAAGCCAAGGAATTAGGTTTTTCCCACGCGATTACGATTGATGCCGACGGCCAGCATTTCGCTGATGATATACCTATCTTATTAAACAAGATGGAGGAGAAGCCCGAGGCGATCATCGTGGGCTGCAGGAATCTCACGGAGAAGAATATGCCCCGACAGAACACCTTTGCCAACAAGTTCTCAAACTTCTGGTTCCGTTTGCAGACGGGCATCAACCTCCCTGACACCCAGAGCGGTTTCAGACTCTACAACCTGAAGGCACTGAGACTATTGCCGCTGGTCACCTCGCGCTATGAGGCGGAACTGGAGTTATTGGTGTTTGCAGCCTGGGCGGGTTGTCCGATCTCCTCTGTCAATGTGAGGGTGTACTATCCCCCGGTAGAAGAACGGGTGAGTCATTTCCGTCCCGTCTATGATTTCTTCCGTATCAGTGTGCTGAATACGATCCTGTGTGTAGGTGCCTTGTTCTATAGGTCGTTCTATTTCATCAAGCAGGCGCTCTATACCATCTTCTCCTTTTGTTTCTTCCTCGTGGATGCCATCATCCTGACGATAACAGGCTTTCTGCTTATCACTGTCGGTGGGGCAACGGAGAAGCACAAGTATCAGTACCACAAGATCCTGCAGAAGCATGCCAGATTCATCATCCATCATGTGCCTGGTACGAAGTTCACCTTTCATAACCCAGAGGGTGAGGACTTCGAGAAGCCTGCAATCATCATCAGCAACCACCAGTCGCATCTGGATCTGATGGCGATTATGATGCTGACACCGAAACTGATCATCCTCACGAAGCACTGGGTATGGCATAATCCCTTTTACGGCGTCATCATTCGTTATGCGGATTTCTTTCCCATCTCTGATACCGATGAGATGAAAGTGAAGATCCAGAAGAAGGTCGACGAAGGCTACTCGGTGGTGATATTCCCAGAGGGGACGCGTTCGGAGGACTGCAGGATCAGACTGTTCCAGCGTGGTGCCTTCTATCTGGCTGAGCAGTTAAAACTCGATATCCTGCCTGTATTTATCAAAGGATTCGGAGAGGTGTTGCCCAAGAAGTCGTTCCATCTGCATCCTGGCAGGATGTCTTTAGAGGTAAAGCCTCGTCTCTGTCGCGAGAAACTGACTGTCGAAGATAACTACAGGGCATTGACCAGACGGATGCGTCGTGCCTATCTGAAATGGAATCATGAAGAAGTGAAGTTATATAGAAGTAAACATTAAAAACAGAAAATGATATGAAAGTAGAAGATGTTCCCCAAGATCCGAAATTTACGGAGGGTACCCCTGTTAGGCATCCGGTTTATGCCGTTAACAGTGAAGGAAAATACGAGATGGTAAACAGTTTGGGATGGGAGGTCAAGAACGAAGCCATCCAATTGCAGCTGGACGCCGTTCAGGAAGAGTGTGATGAAGTGCTTGAGCGCATCAAGAAAGGTGAGTCCACACTTCTGGAGTATTATGCTGTGAAGAATCTGATGACGGTAGAGTTGCTGGCCCATTATGCCGATATCCCCAAGCGTAAGGTTCGCAAGCATATGTCTGATCCTGAGGCGTTTGCCAATCTCGATGAGAAGACACTGAGTGCTTATGCAGAAGCCCTCCGCATGACAGTAGAAGAATTAAAAACATTCCCAGAAAAATAAGAAAGATGGAATTACAATTACAACATAAACCAGCAGCCCATTGTGAGAATGGAACAATCTCTAATCTGTTGAGATTCTATGGCGTAGAAGTGTCGGAACCTATGGCCTTTGGCTTGTCCAGTGGTCTGTTCTTTGTGCATTTCCCCTTCGTGAAGGCGGGTGGTATGCCGATGACAGCCTTCCGCACCTTCCCTGGTTTACTCTTTAAGCGTATCACCAAACTGTTTGGTATCAAGTCTGAGATGCGTCGTTTCCTGAGTAAGGATCGTGCGATGAAGAAGTTGGACGAGGTACTGCTGGGCCAGAAGACCCCAGTGGGCTTAGTCGTTGGTATCTATTACCTGCCGTATTATCCGATCGAATATCGTGTTCACTTTAATGGTCACAATATCTGTATCGTAGGAAAAGATGAAAAGACAGGTGTGTATAGTGTACTGGATCCCCTAACCATCGAGAAGGTGACCCTCACCACGAAGGATCTGAAGAAGGTACGTTTCACCAAGGGCACCTATCCCTTGATGGGTCAGATGTATTGGATCAAAAAGATGCCGGAGGTGATACCCGATCTGAAGCCGCTGGTCCTGAAAGCCATCAAGAAGAACTGTAAGCATATGGCCTTCCAGCCTAAATTCATACCTTTTGCCGGTACGAACGGTATCATCTTTCTGTCGAAGAAGATGAGAACCTGGGAGAAGACGATGGGACGGAAGAAGGCATTGCTGAATCTGGCGCAGATCATCCGTATGTTGGAAGAGACAGGTACAGGCGGTGCAGGTTTCCGTTATGTCTATGGTGCCTTCCTGCAGGAGGCAGCGGAAAAGACGGGTCTGGACTTCCTGAATAACTATTCTGCCGAGATGACGCAGATCGGTGACAAGTGGAGAGAGTTCTCCTATCAGTCGTCGAAAGTCCTGAAGAAGCGTAAAGACGAAGGTCTGACCTTTGATGATCTGGCTGATATGCTCGAGAAACTCGGTGAGACTGAAAGAGACTTCTTCAGAAGACTGTATGCGGATGTAGATCGTTGCTCTGAATGAAACATAGGCTCATCGTCGCGCTCTGCCTTCTGCTGGTAGGTATCTCTTCATATGCCTATCGGTTCAGGGCTTTCATCCCCAAGGAGAATCCCACGGGGACAGGTGTGATTGTCTGTCCTGGTGGTAGTTACTTCTGGTTGGATAAGCAGGGTGAGGGCGACGAGGTGGCACAATGGCTCTGTGATAACGGTATCGCTGCCTTTGTGGTAGAGTACAGCCATGGGGGCTGGGCATCGTTTACCTTCCATGTGTATCTGAAAAAACGCCGTTTCCCAGAGGGTTTCAATGATCTGTGCAGGGCACTCGATGAAGTGAGGAGTCATGCTGCAGAATATGGTGTCAGGACAGATCGCATCGGCTGTATGGGTTTCTCTGCAGGGGGCCATCTGGTGATGCATGCTGCAGAGCAGTTGGCTGGTACCACACAGGCACCTTATTTCGTGGCACCGATGTATCCTGTGGTCTCGATGACGCATCCTGCCACCCACAAACGTTCCCGTCGTGGACTGTTGGGTGGTTCTCCTACAGGGGAGATGATGGACTCGCTGTCGGTAGAGCGACATGTGCCTGCCAACTGTCCCCCAGTGTTCCTGATGAACTGCGACGACGACCCTGTGGTGGATCCTCGTAATGCGATCCTGCTGGATTCTGCCTTGACGAGTCAGCATATTCCTCATCAGTACGAGCACTACCGTACGGGTGGACACGGCTTCGGGGTGTCAGAGAAGAAAACAACAAAAGAGGCTATCGGATGGAAAGAACAATTCCTGAAGTGGCTTCAGAATTTAGTCAATAATCAATTGTAATGGTGAATTTCTTCCTACGTCTATATGACATGCTCCATCAGCGCAAGGCCCTGTTTACAGGACTTCTGCTGGGACTGATCATGACGCTGCTTGTGATGATGTTCTCGCTCTCCTATAATGAGAACATCTACGACTTCCTGCCATTAAGTGGAAATGAGCAGAAAGCCATCAATATCTATCAGGATATCTCTGGTGGACAACGCATCTATGCGATGTTTAAGACTAAAGACGGCCAGATAGACCGAGACCGTCTGGCAGAGGCTGTCGATTCCTTTGCCCAGAAAATCAATTCCCAGTCAGGGAAAAGACATATCAAGGAGATTACCACTCAGATTGATTACGATAAGTATGCCAGCATCACGGATTTCATCTATCAGAATATGGCGGTGATGCTGCGCGATTCTGATTATGTCCGTATGGAACGGTTGTTGGCAACGCCAAACTATGCGAAGGACCAACTTTCCAACGACGTAGAGATGATGCTGATGCCTGCCTCGGGCTTCTTCACCTCGAATATCGGCAATGACCCGCTAGCACTCTTCAGTCCGGTGTTGGATCGTCTGCAGGTACAGCAGTCGGCTTTACCTATTGAGGTGGATAACGGTTACATCTATATCAATGACAACAAGTATGCTGTGGCGATGCTCACTTCACCTTATGGTGGTATGGAGTCGGCAAACAACAGTCTGCTGGTGGAATATGTAGATAGCGTTGTTGACGAGACGATGAAGGCAGTGCCTAATGTCGATGTGGCTATCACAGGTGCCCCTGTCATCGCTGTCGGCAATGCCGAACAGATCAAGAGTGACAGTCATTGGGCCATCACCATCGCCATCACCCTGATTCTCACTCTGCTGATATTTGCATTTAAGAAGGTGAAGAACCTCTTGCTCATCGGTGCCTCCATTGCCTTTGGTTGGTTGTTCGCCATGGGACTGGTCTCTGTGATCCGTAGTGATGTGTCGTTGATTGTGATCGGTATCGGCTCTATCATTATCGGTATCGCCGTGAACTATCCGCTGCACTTCATCGCCCACACGAGTCGTGGCGGAACGGCAAGGGAGATTCTGAAGGAGATGGTGGCACCGCTCCTGATTGGTAATATCACCACGGTGGGTGCCTTCGCCAGTTTGATGCCACTCGATGCTCCAGCCCTGCGCGACTTAGGTATCTTTGCGGCTTTGATGCTGGTGGGTACGATCCTCTTTGTACTGGTATTCCTGCCGCATCTGGTAAAGGTGAGGGCAGAGGTAGGAGAGGAGCGTCTCGTCTTCGGCAAACTGTCATCAGGTTCTCCAGAGCGTCATCGTTGGCTGTTGTGGGTGATCTTCATCCTGACACTTGTCTTCGGCTATTATAGTCTGGACACTTCGTTTGACACCAACATGCACCATATCAATTATATGACCAAACAGCAGAAAGATCTGTTGGGTGAGATGAATGCCTCCATCGGTATGAATGATACGGTGAATGTGTATGTCGTCACAGAGGGGGCAGACTGGAACCAGGCCCTTGATAATAGGTCGAAACTGGCACCGCTGCTGGCACAACTCAAACAGAAGGGTGACTTGAATGGTTATTCTGATGCCACAAACCTGATCTGTTCTGAGGCAGAACAGCAGCGAAGGATAGAACGATGGAACGCTTTCTGGAGTCAGCATCGTACGGAGGTGATGGAGATGTTAAAGGCCCATGCGCCTGCCTTCGGTTTCAGTGATGAGGCTTTTGAAGGTTTTCAGGAGATCATCACCAAGGACTATTCTCCGAAACCGTTTGACTATTTCGAGCCTGTCCGTTCGATCTTCCTGAATAACTCCTTTAGTACGAACACGGGCTGTTGTGCCGTTATCGACATCATCGATGCCAAGGGTAAGGATATGGAAGCGCTGGAATCGACGCTGAATGAGGCTTTGGGATCGTCCTGCTACGCTTTCGATTTTGTCAGGATGAACGGGGCTGTGGCCAGTACACTCTCCGACAACTTCAACTATATCGGTTTTGCCTGCGGATTCATCGTCTTCATCTTCCTTTGGCTATCGTTCGGGCGACTCGAACTGAGTCTGTTGGCATTCCTGCCAATGGCTATCGGATGGATCTGGATCCTGGGTATCATGACCCTCTTCGGCATGCAGTTCAACATCGTCAATGTGATTCTGGCTACCTTTATCTTCGGACAGGGTGACGACTATACCATCTTCATTACCGACGGTCTGATCAATGAATATGCCTACCATAAGAAACTGCTGCCTTCGTATAAGAACAGTATCGTGATCTCAGCCTTGATCATGTTTATCGGTATGGGTTCGTTGATCGTGGCCAGACATCCTGCCCTTCATTCGTTGGCAGAGGTCACAATCGTGGGTATGTTTACCGTGGTGCTGATGGCATGGGTGATTCCGCCATTTATCTTCGGATGGCTTACGAAGACCAATCACAAAATTCGCAGAAGTCCTGTGACGATCGAACAGATCATCCGTATTACCTATTGCGCTGTCGTGTATCTCACGGAACTGTTGTATGGTAGTATCTTCGGACTGGTGGCGAAATGTCTGCCAGACAAGAACAAAAAGAAGGAGGCTTGGTTCCATCGGGTGATCCATCGGTCCATGCATGTGGATGTAACTCATATATGGGGTGTCGACTTCCATCTTCATAACGAAGTAGGAGAGAAGTTCGACAAGGGTTCGATCATCATCTGTAACCACCAGTCGATGCTCGATCCGATCTATATCCTCTCGCTGAGTCCTCATGTCCTGGTGATGGCAGGCGACAGGGTGTGGCGAAACCGTTTCGTGAAGACGATGTTCAAGGTGTCGCGCTTCATGAATGCCAGAAGTTCTATAGAGAACATGGAGGAACAGTTGGCTCAGGCTGTGGCAGACGGCTATAACGTGGTGATATTCCCTGAGGGTCTGAGAAGCAATGAGGGTATCCAACGTTTCCATAAGGGGGCTTTCTATCTCGCCAAGAAACTGGGTGTTGATCTCTTGCCGCTGTATCTTCACGGCACAGGTCATGTGATGCCTAAAGGCAGTGGATTCGCTTCTCGTGGACAAGTGGATCTCGTGATAGGCGAACGTATCCCTGCAGAGCGGTTAGGGGAGTATGGTGATACCGAACTGGCGATCACCAAACGGATCCAGCATCTCTATAAGAACCGTTACGAACAGATCCGTCGTCAGATCGAGAACACGCATTACTTCCATGACTATATCATCGACAAGCATATCTATAAAGGCATAGGTATAGAGAAGGAGACACGGAAACTGTTGAAACGCTATGATGACTTCAGCCAATGGATAGACGACTATCAGTTGGAGGATGCATCTACTAACAGCGTATCTATTGTCCATGCCGGCAAAGGTCAGTTCTCGTTGTTGATGGCACTCGTGCATCCGGAATGGGAGATCTACTCCTATGCCGATGATCCTGACGATGTGGCGCTGGCTGCAGCCTGTGAGCCGATGCCTGCAAATCTGCATGTCCATGATGCCTCAGAGGCAAAGGTTGCTGCAGAAACGCCCAATATCATTGATTTCTCAAAAATAACAGATAAAGATGAGCAATAATCAGTTCGACGATATCCGTCCGTATGAGGACAGTGAGATACCTGCAGCGATGCAGCGCATTGTGGATAGCGACTTCTTCGGTCTGCTGTGTACTTATGTCTATCCTGGACATAACCCTGCCGATGTCAAGAAAATGATGCTGTCGTTTCGCACCATCCGTGACTTTCAGTTGGAGGTGATGCGCTGTGTCAACGAACAGGTGATTGCCCGTTCCACCACCGCTTTCACCTATAGCGGTGTGGAGCAACTCGATCCCCAGAAGCAATATCTCTTCGTGAGTAACCATCGTGACATCATGCTCGATGCCTGTCTGTTGCAGTATATATTATATATGAACGGGCGCGAGACGTCGGAGATCACCTTTGGTGCCAACCTGATGTCGTCGCCCCTGGTGATCGATATCGGCAAGGCTAATAAGATGTTCCGTGTGGAGCGAGGGGGTAACATGAAGGACTTCTATCTTTCGTCGAAACATCTGAGCGATTATATCCGCTATGTGTTGACGGAGAAAGGACAGAGTCTTTGGATAGCCCAGCGCAACGGACGTACGAAGGACGGTAAGGATCAGACGGATCAGGGTATCATCAAGATGTTCTGTATGAGTGAGCCTACGGATAAGATCAAGGCTCTGGCTGATCTGCATATCATTCCTGTGGCTGTCAGTTACGAATGGGAGTCGTGTGATATCCTGAAGGCCCTTGAACTCTATGAGTCACGTTCCAGAAAATATATCAAGAAGCCAGGAGAGGACCTGAACAGCATTCTTACAGGTATTGCGCAGCCCAAGGGTAGGGTGAATATCACGTTTTGTCCTGAGGTGACGGAAACCGACCTGCGTCAGTTTGAACAGTGTACGAACAATGAGTACCATCGTCTGGTGGCTCAGTTGCTTGATGAACGGATCGTCTCTGCCTATCAACTGACCCCCAACAACTATATTGCCAGAGATATGCGTTATGGTCAGCAACTCTATCGTGATCACTATACCGATGAGGAGCGTGATGCCTTCATGGCCTATATGGAGAAACTTAATGAATTCGACATCGCTGAACCTGATGTGTTGAAGGATATCTTCCTGGGTATCTATAGTAATCCTGTAGATGCAAAAGCGCGTCTGACAGCACCAAAATGAAAAAATGTAAGCGAAAAAGCCATTTTTCCTGCAAAATATTTGTTTATTTCGTAGAAAAGTGATATTTTTGCACCCGATAAAACAAAAATTAGAGAATATGTCAATGTCGAATGCATACTTTTACGGCTATTACTTTTACTTTGCAAGCAATTGTGAAGCGGTTTGCCGTAAGTAAAATTTGAGATTGAGAATTTGAAGAATAAAATAAGGCTCCGCTTCACGACAAGGTGAAAGCGGAGCTTTTCTTTAAAAAGTAAAAAGGTAAAAAAGAGAATATGAAGAGAATCGCTATTCAAGGACTGATCGGGTCGTTCCACGATATCGCGGCACACCTGTATTTCGAGGGAGAACAGATACAGCTCATCTGCTGCTCTACCTTCGAACAGGTCTTTGAGAACATCAAGAAGGATCCCACAGCCATTGGCATGCTTGCTATCGAGAATACGATTGCAGGTAGTCTGCTGCATAACTATGAACTGTTGCGCGACAGCGGTACCAGTGTAGTGGGGGAGCACAAACTCCACATTACTCACAGCATCTGCTGTCTGCCTGAGGATGACTGGGACACTATTACGGAAGTCCACTCGCATCCGGTAGCCCTGATGCAGTGCCGTCAGTTCCTGGCCCAGCACCCCCAGCTGAAGAATGTGGAGGCTGAGGATACGGCTGGTTCGGCAAAGATGATTGCCGAGGGTCAGAAGAAAGGTTGGGCTGCTATCTGTCATGCAGAGGCTGCCAGACTCTATGGTCTGAAGGTGCTCGAGGATCATATCGAGGATAACAAGCACAACTTCACCCGTTTCCTCGTGGTGTCGAATCCCAACAAGGCCGATATGCTGCGTCCGTTGACAGAGGCTAACAAGTCGAGTATCGTCTTCTCACTGCCTCATGAGGAAGGTTCTCTCTCGCATGTATTGGCGATCCTCTCATTCTACAAGATCAACCTCACGAAGATTCAGTCGCTGCCGATTATCGGACGTGAGTGGGAGTATCTGTTCTACGTCGATGTGATGTACGATGATCTTACCCGCTACCGTCAGTCGATTGATGCGATTATCCCATTAACCAAAGATTTAAAGATTTTAGGAGAATATAAAGATGGCAAACAAACAAATTGAACCAGCAGATAGATTAAGTTTAGTTCAGGAGTACTACTTCAGCCGCAAACTGAAGGAAGTGGCCCAGATGAATGCAGAGGGCAAGGATATTATCAGCCTCGCGATTGGCAGTCCTGATATGCCCCCTTCTGAACAGACCATCCAGAAACTGTGTGAGGTAGCCAAACTGCCTGATGCACACGGCTATCAGATGACAGTAGGAACCCCAGAGTTGCGTATGGCAATGGCTGATTTCTACAAGCGTTGGTATGGCGTGGAACTGGATGGTAAGACGGAGGTGTTGCCACTTATCGGTTCGAAGGAAGGTATCCTGCATGTCACCCTCGCCTTCGTGAATCCTGGCGATGAGGTGCTGGTGCCTAATCCTGGCTATCCCACCTATACCTCTTTGTCAAAGATTTTAGGGGCTAAGGTTGTGAACTATAATCTGCGTGAGGACAATGGTTGGCAGCCTGATTTCGAGGAACTGGAGAAGATGGATCTCTCGAAGGTGAAACTCATGTGGACCAACTATCCCAACATGCCGACGGGTGGTCGTGCACGTCGTGAGACTTACGAGCGCCTGGTACAGTTTGCCAAGGAGCATGGTATCGTGGTAGTGAACGATAATCCCTATTCGTTTATCCTGAGTGAGGAGCATCTGAGTATCCTTCAGGTACCTGGTGCAAAGGACTGCTGTATCGAGTTCAATTCGATGTCGAAGTCGCATAATATGCCAGGTTGGCGTGTTGGTATGTGTCTCGCCAATGCCCAGTTTATCCAGTGGATCATGAAAATCAAGAGTAATGTGGACAGTGGTACGTTCCGTGGTATTCAACTCGCTGCTGCTGAAGCACTTAAGAATGATGAGGCTTGGCATCGTGAGGCGAATATCGAGACCTATAGCCGTCGTCGTCAGTTGGCAGAGCAGATTATGGATGTGCTGGGTTGCACCTACGATAAGGATCAGGTGGGTATGTTCCTCTGGGGAAAGATTCCTGAGCAGTATGCCGATGTCGAGGATCTCACGGAGAAAGTACTCCACGAGGCGCGTGTCTTCATCACCCCAGGCTTTATCTTCGGCTCCAATGGTAAGCGTTATATCCGCATTTCCCTCTGTGCCAAGGAAGACAAAATCAAAACCGCATTAGAAAGAATCAAAAAAGCAATATAATTATGGAACTGGAATTAGCACCATTGAATTTACCGAGTGACAATGAACGTCCCTTCGTGATTGCAGGCCCTTGCTCTGCAGAGACTGAGGAACAAGTGATGACTACAGCCCGTGAG
>JAEEGI010004856.1_pt1 | contig 31206 bp, 16 predicted proteins | sample 8958751 | NCBI WGS metagenome assembly JAEEGI01 (sample SAMN16246545, study PRJNA631951) | gut metagenome | biome: gut microbiome; feature: rumen; material: KS-attached | host: Bos | place: Iran: Karaj | collected 2018-10 | reverse complement strand
CACAATCCCCAATCCCTATATTTTTTAATAAGATTGTTTATTATTTCTAATTATTTAATGTAAAAAAAACATATATATTTATAATTGATAATATTATTTATAATAATCAAAATAATATTTTAATTTAAAAAATGTCAGTTATATTAAATGAAGTGGATTATAAACATTGCCCATTTTGTAATGATGATATGTCGCTGACTTATGGTGGAGCTTGGAATCCATTTATGGAAGATATATATGAAAGATATGATTATTCTAAAGGAGACAAGAGATATTATTATAAACACTGTAGATTTATGTTTTGTGCAAAATGTCATAAAGAAATAAAATTTGGTGACCTAAAACCCATAGTTCCATAAAAGCTTCTAATCATATTCATTGTTTATAAGAAAAATTTATCTATTTTTTTATTTATCTCTTATCAATAATATTAATAACTAAATAACTAGCATTAAGTAATTCATATATAAAATTATTAATATCTATTATTATCTTCATATATCTTATATTCTTTGAATATAATATAATAAATAATATTTCAAAATTGTTCTATTTGTTAATGAAGACAAAAAATAATTTATGTGTTAAATATCATAAATATTGATTTTAATATATTTTCATTATTTGATAAATTGCTTTTAATATTTTCTTATTATATATTCTTTGTTTTATTCTTTCTTTATTATTTTGGGGAAAATTTATTTTTTATAGTTCATTATAATATTTCCATTATTTTATTTTCCATTTTTTTCTTATTCTGATATTCACTTTAGGTTTTAGTATATTGGTTCTATAAATATCTTTGCTGGAGTTGCTTTTCTGTCTGAAACTTAAACATCAAAAAATACATTTCATGCTCGCAATATCTTCGGTTTTCACATATGAAAAAAATTTTAATAATTCTTCATCATCTTGGTCTAAAGGTTATAATTTTTTATTGATTGCTTCAATTACACTAAAATAATCTCAACTTTTATCAATGAAAGGATAAAATAAAATATTTCTAGTTCTAAAATTAGTTTTTTTATCAACATCTTTATTAAATCTAATATATAAATAAACATCAGAGATTCTTAATTTTATAAAACAAGAACCAACAATTCCTTTATCTTTTGGAATTGTAATTTCTGCTTTTTTTATCCTTCTCTGCTATGAACTATAAACATATCAGTAAATAAATAAACTTGTCCTTTCACAATCTAATATATGACATGTATTTTCTAATAAAACACCACTTGATTTTTTTCTTATACTATTAACTAAATCATTACTTCCTTTTATAAAATCTTTTAAACGTATATTTATTTTTATCATTTATTTATAATCTTTTATTAATCCTGATATTGCATCTGAATAATTTAATTTAATGTTTAAATTTGAATGATTTATTAAATGTTTTGCAAGAAGATCGAACAGTAGGAGCTTCCATTTATACAATAATTATATTTTTTTTGATTAGTGTATTTATTTAAAAAAAGAAAAAGCTTTTTATGAAATCTTTTGATGATGATAAAATATTCATACTAAAAAGTGATTTCTATTCATTTTTATTCAATTTAAAAAAAAAATAAAAATATGATTTTTAGAAATAATCTAACAAATTAATTATAATTTTTCTTTTTTAAGTTTATTAATTTTTTAAAAATTTATGAATAATATATAAAATAAAAAAACAATTATCATAGATAACATATTATATAAAGAAAGATTCTTCATTTCTAAATACATATATATTGGTTTAATAATTATATTTTATTTTTTCCTTATATTTTAAACATTATTTTATTTTATTTAAATAAATATAAAACAATTAAGTTATTACTTGATTTAAAATTTGTTTAAACAACAAAAATTAAAAAATAATATTTTATTTATTATGAATATTTAATTTCAAACCCTTAAAAATAAATGAATTTAATTAATAAATAAATAAATTTATTTAAAAATTAAAAATGACTGAAAATGAAAGAATAATTGGAGAAAAATATAAAATAATAAAAAAAATAGGTTCAGGTTCTTTTGGAAGAGTATATAAAGCAGAAAATATTTTAAATAAAGAAGAAGTAGCAATAAAAGAAATAACAAAATCTCTTTTAGAAGGAAGTGATTATTTATATGAAGCTTTTGGAAAAGAATTAGAAATAATGAAATTATGTGAATCAAAAAATAGTGTGAAATTAATAGAACATTTAGAAGATGAAGAAAATCATTATATTATAATGGAATTATGTGATAGTGATTTAGAAATAATATTAAAAAAAAGAGAAAAGGGATTTTCTGAAAATGAATTAAAAATAATTTTAATTCAATTAAATATAATATTATATAAAATGCATATTAAACAAGTAATACATAGAGATATAAAATTAAAGAATATTTTAATAAAATTTGATAATAATATACCATTAATAGGATTTATACCTAAATTAAGTGATTTTGGTTTTTCTAAAATTATGGAAGAAGATATTACTCAAACTAAATTAGGAACTCCTGCAACAATGGCTCCAGAAATATTAATGAATAAAAAATATAATACTAAAGCTGATTTATGGTCTTTAGGTATTATTATTTATCAATTATTATTTAAAAAATTTCCTTTTAAAGCAAGAAATGAAAGAGAATTATTATCTATTATTATGAAAAGTAATAGTATTAATATTCCTCATGATTCTGATAATAAAATTTCTGATTGTTTAATTGATTTAATAAATAATTTACTTAAAAAAGATCAAAATGATAGAATTGATTTTGATAGTTATTTTTCTCATAAATTTTTTGAAGGAGTTAATTTAGAAGATTTCAATGATAATAATAATGAAATAAAAGAAAAGGAAAATAATTTAAACTTGAATTTAACTTTTGAAGAAAGGTTTAGTATAATTAAAAAAATATCAAATGAATTTATTGGGTTTAATATTTTTCAAGCGAAAGATAAATTAAAAGGAAAGTTAGTTTATATTAAAGAATTTCCTAAAAATATAATTGATGGAAATCCAATTTATAAAAGAATATTTGATAAAGAAATTGAATTACTTAAAAATTTAAAAGGAGAACAATTTATTGAATTTATTGATTTATTTATAAATGAATCTTCTTATTTTATAATAACAGAAAATTTTGAAGGAAAAATATTAGATGATTTTATCAAAGAAAAAAATGGATTAAATGAAGATTTCGTTTGTAAAATATTTAATCAATTAATTCCTTCATTTAAAGTTTTAAATGAGAAAAAAATAGTATTAGAATTTATATCATGTAAAAGTTTTTCTTTTAAAAATTTTATTTCAGAAGATAATTTTAAAATAAAATTTTTTGATTATGGAATATCAATAATATTTTCTTCTGAAATTGAAAGAAATAATTATTTATTAAATGAAGGAAAATTAGGAAATGTTATTGATCCAAAAACAAATATTTTAAGTTTAGGACTAATTACATATAAAATGTTATTTAATGATTATATTTATAAATTTAATAAAAATGAATCTATAAATGAAACTATTGAAAGACAAAAAAGTATTAAAATTAATAAAATAATAAGTAAAAATTGCAAATATTTTATTGAAAAAATGTGTCATTTACAAATTGAAAAAAGATATGATTGGAATTCATTTTTTAATGATTCTTTTATTAAAGGAAAAAATGAAGAAAACAAAAAAGACAAAATTAATGAAATTAAAAATTATAAAATTCAAGATAATATTATTGAAAATATTTTTGAATATTTAAATAACAAAATATTAACAATTATTAATTATTATGAAAATTTATTAAAAGAAGGAGGAGAATTAAATAATTTAATAAAAAATTCAAAAGAAATATCAATATGTATAATGTTAAGTATTCTTGAAACAAAATTAATAATTGAATTCTTAAAAAATAAAGAAAGATTTAATGAAGATGAAGAATTACATTTAATTAAAATTTCTATAAATAAACAAACTAATAATTTAGCTTATCAATATTCATATATTAATTTTTTTTCAGATGAAGTAACTATAAATAAGGAAAATACTATGATTGATTCTTATAAAAATAAATTTATTAAAATGGAAAACCAATTAAGAGATATTTTAACTTTATTTTCAAAAAAAGTGAATTTAGATTTTGGAAATGATAATTTAGAAAATTTATCTGTAAATAAAGATTCATGTTTAGGAAATATAGAAAAATATTTTTTTTATTTATTTGAAGAAGCTTTAATTGAATTTTCAAAAAAAGAATATGAAAAGTGTTTAGAAATTTTAAATTTATCAAGATATATTTCTGAATATATTATATTTATTTATTTAATTGTTCAATATTCAAAACAAAATTGTGTTTTTACTGAAATTTTAGAAAGTTTTAATAATAATGTTAATAAGGATTTAAAAACTTTTTGTTTTATTTCTTTTATTGGAGGAGCTATTAAAACTTTCAAAGCACAAAAAATTATTGAAGAAAGTGATTTAATTTCATTTGAAAAAAATAACTCTGAATCTTTTATAGAATTTTATCCTGAAATTGTTAAATTAATTATAGAATGTAAAAATAAAATAAATGAACAAAAAGAACAAATTAAATAATTTATTTTATATATTTCTTTAATATGTAAATTGAATTTTTTATATAATACATCAAAAATAAAATATATAAAAAGAAAAAAATCTTTATCTTATTTAAAAAAAGAATTTGTCAAATCTTTTTTATTATTTTCAATTTAATTTTTGAAGAATTTTTTTCAAAGTAAAATAAAATATAAAATAATTAAATCAGGAAAAAGAATTTTCAAATCTTTATCATTATATTTATTTCCAATTAAATCATTAAATTAATTATCATTTTCAATCATCATACTTTATCTTTTTTATAATTATTTTCATTTAATTCTTTGTTTTCTTACTTATTTCTTTTGAAACAGATTTTTATTTTTTTTTATTTTTTATATCTTCTATAATTTCTTATATTTTCACAAGAAGAGAAAATTATTTTTCTTGTTCTTTATTCATAAAATCTTTGAATTATCATTTTTGTCTTTTTGTTAATCATTTTATTTTTTTTAAATAATTTTTTTATTTTTCTTTTTTTCAAAAAATATTTAAATCATTCAAAATCAACAATACCATAAATTTCAAATAATATTTTATAATTTTAAATTTAAGAAATATATAAGTAAAAAAATCTTCAAATTTTATTTTATATATTTTAAATTTTGATATTTAAAGTTAATATACTCAAGAAAAAAATTTGATTAAAAACCCAAAATAAATACATATTTATATTAATAATCAATATATATTTTAAATTAAAATTCCTCAATTTATATTTTATTTTCTTTTTCAATGTTTTTCATATTATCTTCAAATAATCTTTTATAATTCTTTACATGACTTAAGAATATTTTTTTATATTCTTCATCATGTTTCTGTTCAATTACTTCTAACATTTTTTTAAAATTTTCAGATTTTAAAAACAAATCAAAATAATTTTTAACATTAGGATATTTTCTTTCCATTTCTTCAATGATAGATTTAGAGGTAAATTTCATATTTTTTTTAAAAAACATTAACATATAATTTTCAATGCCTAGATATTTTTTATTTTCTCTCATAAACCTTAAAAAATTAACATTAATTTTTTTCGTCATACAATCAACTTGATACATTCTTTTCCTATTTCTATAAAAAAATAAAAAATAAATTTTACTTTTTGGATTGCCTATAATATACTTTAAAAAAATGATTTCCATTATATGAATTTTTTAATTTCAAAAATTCTTCATAAACACTATAATTATTTGATATTTTTTTATTTAAATCTAATAAAATTGGTTCTTCTTTATTATTTTTTTCGAAAATTTCTTTTTTTTGGTTTTTATTAAATTCCACATTTATTTTATTCAAAGTATTCTCCATAAACATTGTTTGACATAAAATATTATCATTTAAATGTAAAATAAGTCTTAAAACATTTAATGTACCATAATGTAAACAATTAAATGGAATTACTTTTTTTTCATTCATAAAAGATATTTTAAAAAAAATTAAGATATTTTATATTTATATAGTAGATTTTATAAAATTTCCTTTTTTCTTTTTACATCAACATCGGTGTTTTATATTGATTTTGTTTTTTATATATCTTTTTAAAAAAAGAAATAAAAAGTTTTGATAGTTTTTATAAATTAATAAATGGAAATTTACTTTTCTCTCCAAAAAATCTTCTTTTAATCATTAAATTATTTTATTGGATTATTTTTAAAATTATTAATTATTCACGATTATTACGTTAAATATTAATAATTAATTAAGCGTGAAAAAAATAAAAAATATATTCTAAATAAAAATCAAATTTAAAAGGTATATTATATATATTATTTAAGATCTTTCATAGATTTCATTAATTCAGATATTTGTTTATCTTTATCTAAAATAGCTTTTTTTAATTCTTCAATTTCTTTAGTAAGAAATAAATTATGTTCTTCAAAATCTTTTAAATTAGAACTATCATCAACAGGTAAAAAATATTGAGAAATATTAGGAATATAAGAAGATAATTTAGAATTTAAATTACTATCATTTTTATTCATATCATTATCACTTATTTTCTTTTCAAATTCTTCATTTTTATTTTTTTCATTTTCTTTTTTATCATCTTCAACATCCATAGAATCTAAATTTTTATTATTTACACTTCCAATATTATCAATATCCATTTTATTAGAAGTAGAATTATTTTCTTCATTATCATCACCATTAAAATTATTATCAATATCTCCTTTATCTTCATTATTATTATTTTTATTATTATCAATTAAATTTCCATCTAATTTTTTCAGTAATAATTCTCTAATATGAGGTTTAGGATTAACAAAAATAATTTCATCATAATTTTCATTAATTACTGGTCTTTTACTTGAAGGCGCAATATGACTTTGTTGAGGAAATAATTTTAAAGGATGAATAACTTCTAAAGGTTTAAGTGTTTCATCAACTAAAAATATTTTAATTTTAATATCAAATTCACCCCATCCTGTTTCATATAATTCAAAAGGCCATTGATTTTTTATTCTAACTTTATTTTCAAATGAATCATGTAATGTAAATTGAACTTCTTTAATAAAATTTGATATATTTTCATTATTTACTCCTCTTACATATACACACCATTTATAACTATTGTTTTGTTGACCTTTTCTTCCTAAAAACATTGCTATTGATCCGTATACAAATGGTTTTACTATTACTTCATTTTGAGATTCTTCCATTGTATTTTTTTTATATATTCATATTTATTTTTATTGGTTATTTTATAATGAATTATATTTTTATTTTAAATTTTTTCAAATTTTTTTTTTATTTTTTTTTAATTTTAATATTATATGTTTTAATTTTCTTTATTTTATTTAATTATTTTTTATTATTTTATTTAAATAAAATTGTTATTTTAAAGTATTATATTAATTTGAATGAAATAACCTTCTTTAATTAAATATAATTTTCAATATCCCATTTATTGATTTAATTTTATTAATTCAAATTATATTTCATTCTTTTTATTAAAACTAAAAATTTAAAAATAGTAAATTTAATATTATAGTATTTGTATTTAAAGATAATATATATTTTCTCTAAACAAGCCAAATTTTGATTCTTACTGACCATAATAAATTTATTATTATTAAAAAGTTAATTCATTTGAGTAATTATATCATTTCCTTCCTACTCTAAAGAAATTATATGATTACTTCTAAATGTATTTATTTATTTTATGCATTATTCTATATTTGAATATAAAATAAAAATGTTTTCTCTTTTAAAATCTTATTTTTGGGGTTTACTTATGAAAAATTTATCTTTCATCTTCTGAAAATATATATGACTTTGACTTATCTTATTAATTTTAAAGAATAAAAAATTGATTTAACTTAATAGTTTTTTTATTATTGACTATATGAATGAATTTAAAGTATTTTTATTATAATAAAAATAAAATTAAATATAAATGAAATTAACAAAAATTAATGATGAGAAATCGTTATTAAATTCTCATTTCAAATTTAAATCTGAAAAAAAGAAAGTTTACATGATTTCAGGAGATACACTTACAAAATCTCTATCAAAAGAAAAATCAGAAGAAAAAACATTTTTTTATAATTCAAATAGAAAAAAAAAAAATAAAAAAGTAAATAATTATTTTCTTCCATATCTAAATTCAAGTTCTCGTTCAAGGAAATTTAATTTAAAGTTAAAAAACAATTCTTTAATTGCAAATAAAACAACAACAGAATTTTATAGTTATGATAAAAACACAAATTCTTATTCAAAGACTAAATCTATAATTTATCCTCAAACATTATTTTCTTATAAAGTTGATTCAATAATTAAACCAAAATTACTTGATAAATCATTATTAAAATTTGTAACTTCAATTCAAAAAAATGTTAAAAAAAATAATATAGAAATTAAAACAGAAAATAATGAAATAACAAACAGAAATAATTTTCAAAATGCAAAATTAAAAATGAAAATAACTTCTACAACTTTAAATAATATTATTGCAGAATCAATGGATCAAATAGAAGATTTAGATATTCAAAAAGATAATTGGTATAAACTTGTTAGAAAAGCTTTAATCAATGATATGAATGGATATGTTCCTAAAGGAAAACAATATAAAAAATTTTATGAAAAATTTGAAAATAAAATTAATTTCTATTATGATATTTATTATTCGCCTCATTTTAAAAATATTTTTATGTTTCATAATAAAATTTTTGATACAAAAGAATCAAGAATTAATTTATGTAGTGGAAATTTTTTATCAAAAGAAATAGTGATTTCTTTACATGTTAGAAGGATAAAATTAATATCTCATGATCAAGAAAATATAGAAGAAGAAGAAGAAATATTACAAAACATTCAAAATAAGAAAATTCCTCAATTAGATAAATTATTTGAATTAGAAGATTTTTTCAATAGAAAAAATGATGTTAATAATGTTGTATTTGCTAATCAAAAATATAAAGAATTTGTATTTAATCAAACAATAAATCCATTTTATTTGGATGAATTTTTATAAATTTATTTCTATGTTTTTTAAAAAGTATAAATAGAGTAATATTTAAAATCATATATTAAGAGTTATAGCTTTATAATATTATTTCAATTTTAATGTTGATATTAAATTAATAAGAGTTATTCAAGTAATAGAATTTTTAAAATAAAAACGATTTTTTTTTTTTTAATTTATAAAGATTTTGTAAATAAACTTAATAATTTGAACTTTGTCTAGCTTTAATTTGTTCTATTTCTAATTTTTTTTTTAAATTACCTAGAATATGAATTAATTCTTTTTCAATATTTTTTTCTTTAACATGATGATTAATTTCTAAAGCTCCTCCTTTACTTAATTTATTATGAAGCATATTAGTTTCTTTATCTCTATCTTCAGAAATTTTATCTTGTTTAACAGTCATTGCTTTAATTTTATCTTTATCTTTTAAATTTTTAATAATTTCTTTTTTATTATCTTCTAATTCTTTTAATTCATCATTTAGTTTTTTTTTAAAATTATTTTTATCTTGTGTGATTTTTCCAATTGTCATTTTTAATTTTAAAAGTAATTTATTTTTTTCATCAACTTCTTTAACATATTTTTTATTTTCAATTTGCAATTGATGAAAATCAATAAATTGTAATTCATTATTTGAATCTTTTTTTTCAATTTTTTTCGTAGCAACAACAATTTGTTTATTTAAATTTTCAACTTGTTCTTTATATTTTTTAATCATATTATTTAATTTTTTAAATTTATCTTCGAAAAACTTTTTAAATACATCAGCAGAAATTTTTCCATTTTTATTTTCACTTTGAGTATCAATTTTTCTGTTTAATTCATAAACTTCCATTTTAATATCTTTAATATGAGAAATAACTTCTTGATTTTGAGCTAATAATTCATCAGTTTTTTCATCTTTTCTTTTTTCAAATGTTTCCCATTTAGTATGTGCATTTTGTAATTCAGAATGTACAACATCATATTTTTGATTTATATCTAATGTTCCTATTTCTCTTTCATGTGCCATTCTATTTTTAAAATATTCTTCAAAATTAAAACTTTTTCTACATTCTTCGTCATATACTCTATTAAAATAATGCGTAAATATTAATTTCTCGTTTAAAAGATGTTTTTGCTTTTTTAATAATGTTGAGTGCTTTGCTTGAAGGTTCTTGTCATCTTTCATTTTTTTTTTATTCTTTTTTTTTACCCAAGATTTTATAGGAGTTATGTTATAATTAATTAATTTTTTTAAATGTATTTATTTATAAATTGTTTTTATATTTTAAAAGTTTGAGGTTATATATTTTGAGTTAGGTTATTAAAGATATTTTCTACGTTTTTCATGTTTTATTTTTTATTAAATTGAATTTATTTTTGATTACAAACACTAAAAGTCAAAAATTTTCAAATTAAAATTCTTTTCTTTTTAAATTAAACTCAATTTATAACATATCAATTTATATTCTTAATTAAAATAAATAAATAAAATAATAAAAAACTCAATGTAAAAAATAAAATTAAATAATTACATTAAATATGAAGATTAATTAAAATTATAATAAATAAAATGTCAACAATAATAACAAATCAAATAGATTCATCAGCAGGTCCAGATTCTCCAGGAATATTGGACTTAAATAAAATATTCCAATTAAATTTATCCTATAACTTTGATCTTTTAAAAACAGTATTAGATGGAATATTAAAATCTCAAAAAGCACAACAACAAGAAATAAATGATTTAAAAAACCAAAATAAAGAGTAAGAAAAAAAAATATAATACATAAATATAATTAAATAAATAGTTTAAATAATCAATTATTAAATTTAAAAATACTTTTAGAAAAAGATCCAGAAGCAATTAAAAAATTAAATGAACAAAAAACTCAAATTGAAAGTACACCAGTTACATCTGAAATTCAAACTATTGCAATGCCTATATCAGATGGAATTAAACTTGAAAGTTCTAATGATTATGATGAAATAACTAATAAATTTATTGTAAAAATAATATTTTAATTTTCTAATAGAAAAAAATAAATGCTTTAGAAAAATCAGTCAATGACATTTATAATAATACTAAAGATCTTCCTAATAAAGTTAATGATAATAAAAATAAAATTTCTAATCATGATAGATTACTTGAAGATATTAATAATAAATTAGATGAATTAAAGACAATTACTGATGATCATAATAAAAAAATAAATGATATGAATATTAAACTTCAAGATTTTAATATTTATGATATATTAAAAGGAAATTTACAAGGTGATGGTGATTCAAGTGCTACAATTGCTTTAATTCAAAATTTAGAAAAAAAAGTAGATGCTAAATTTAAATTAATTGATGATATAATTAATAAACATGATGAAGACTTGTTTAAGTTAACAAAGGATGTTACAAATATAAAAAATGCACAAGATTTAATTAATAGAAATATTGAAACTATTAAAAAAAGATTAGATGATTTAGATAAAAAGTTTGAAGATCTTTTATCTAAATTAAATGAATTAGAAAATAACTTTAATGATAATATTGATGGAAGAATAAAGAATTTGGAAAAATTATTAAATGCTAAATTAGAAGAATTGGAAAAGAAAATAGATGATAAAATTCAAGGAGGTGGAGAATCAGATGAAAAAAAAATAGATGAAGAAAATAAAGATAATTTAGGAGGAGAAGCAAATCAAAAATTAAAAGATATTCAAAAGAAAATAACAGAATTAGAAAAAACAATAAAATTACTTTCTTCAAATTTAGGAATAGATTCAATTAAAAGTGATATTCAAGCAATAAAATCAGCATTAATGCAAAAATGTAATCAAAGTGATTTCCAAGAATTAAAAGAACAATTAATAGAATTCCAAAAACAATTAAATTACTTTAAATCTCAATTTGAAGATTTTATTTCAAATCAAACTGATCATGATGATATTCAAAATTTAAAAAGAAAATTAGAATCTTTAACAAATAAAGTTCATGAATTACAAACAAATGAACAAGATAATCAGAATAATGCTTCTAAATCAGTTTCAAAAGCTCAAAATGTTGTTGATAATAGTAAATATTTAGAAGCAACTTTATTCAAAGAATTTAAAGAACAAGTAATAAAAGAATTTAGTAATGTTAATGATAATTTTGCACAAATAAGAAGATTAATAGATGATGTTGTTGCAACTTTAAAAACAAAAACAACATTTAAAGATTTAAAAGCTTTAGAAGATGACTTATTAGCAAAATTAGAAGAATTAAGAATTGCATGTTCAAGGAAATTCGCAGATAAATTAGAAACAACTAAAAATATAAAATATTTAGATCAACAAATAAAACATATTACTCAAGTATATATTAAAAAAATGGAAAAAGGAGATAATTGGTTACTTGCAAAAAAACCTTTAAATGGAAATTTATGTGCTTCTTGTGAAAGTTATATAGGTGAATTAAAAGATAATAATACTTATGTCCCTTGGAATAAATATCCAATGAGAGATCCTAATGATAAATTATATAGATTAGGAAATGGATTTTCTAAAATGCTTCAAATGATTCAAGTTGATGAAAATGAAAAAGGAAATAATTTCCAAACTGCTAATAATTTTTATGATTTAAGAGGTAAAACTGAAACAGGAAGAGATAATAGTTTACCTAAAGATAAAGGACAATTACCTAAAATTGCTAATAAAAGAAAACTTAGTGTTAGTATTGATGAAGGTGAAAATAATGCTGAAGAAGATATTGGAGATGATGACCAATTACAACCTAAAATCACTAAAATTTATAGGATTAATAAAAATGAATAAGTTATTAATTTTTTTAAAGCTTTTACCTTTTTAATTTTTATTTTTTCTTGTTTTTAAAAAGAATTTAAATTAGATTTAATTCTTTTATTTTTTGATTTTTTTATTTTTAAAATTAAATCTTTGATATTAAAAAATATAATATTTTACAAAACAATAATAAAATAACCAATAAAAGCAAAAACAAAAATCTGAAAAAAAAGACTAAAAAAATCAAAAAAATCAAAAAAAAAAGAAATAGATATAATAATACCTTAAATAAGTTCTTTTAAATATTAAAAATTTAAATACCAATATTAATAAATGTTTAATAATATAATAAAAATCCCTAAAAATTTACTTAGTAGCTTCTAAATATCTTTTTTCTAAATCATCCCAATTGACGATTTTCCAAATTTCAGTATAATAAGTTTTTTTCATATTTAAATACTTAACATACCAAGCATGTTCCCATCCATCAACACATAAAATAGCAACATAATTGCTTTTTAAAGCGACTGGATCTTGATCTTTAGTTTCAAGATATTCTAAGCATTTAGTAGTTTTATTATAAGCAAGATTTCCCCATCCAGAACCTTGAATTTTCATAATATTATCAATGAAATCAGCAATGAATTTATCTACACTTCCCCACTGAGATTTTATTTTTTCAACCAATTTTGAATTTTCTGGAACTTTTCCTCCTCCATTTTTAATTGGGCATAAATTTTTCCAATAAATTGAATGATTAATATGTGAACCTAAATTAAATTTTAATCCAGGTGTTAAAGATACTATTTTATATACATCGTTCTTGTTTTTTGCTTCTGTAAATTCATCTAATAATTTATTGTATGTGTCTACGTAATTTTGATGATGTTTTGTGTGGTGAAGTGTTAATAATTGTTCAGAAAGAACTGGTTCTAAATCTGCATATCCGTAATCAAGTTTTGGAAGGGTTACTTTTCCGTCGGTCATTTTTTTTCTTTTTTTTTTAAATTTTTTCACATATTTATATCTAGGATGGGTTTAATTATTTTTTTTTTAGGTTAGTTATGTAATATATTTTTGGGTTTATTACTTTATGTTTTTTTTTTTAGGTATAGGATGTATCTAGGACTTTTTTTAATTTTTATTTTTTTTTTTTTCAATTAATAAATTCAATATAAAATTTTTAAATTTAAAAGGAATAATTATAAAATTATTTTTTTTTTTATTTTTTTTCATAAATTGGTTTTTATTGGTTTGGTTCAGTTAAACTTGGGATATAGTCACTATTATTTATTTTATTATCATTATTATCAAGTGAAGCAGATGAATTAATTCCTTTATTTTTTTTAATTATTCTAGTAATTTTAGGTTGATTTTCAGATTGAAGTCCATCTTTAAAAGGATCATTAATATCATTTCCAGAATAACTAATTTCAATATGTTTTAAACTTTGATCAATTTTAATAGGATCCATTCTGAAACTTCCTTTATTATTATTATTATTATTAGAATTTGCTTCATTATAACTAGCAATATTACGACTACTATTCTTATTAATATTATTATCATTATTACTTTTATTAAAAGCACTATGACCTCTTTGATTGGAAACAAGAGGTAATTTAATTTCTCTAGTTTTTCCACTTTGAATTCTTCCTTCATTTTTTTCATCATCAGATAAATTTCCTGATTTATATTGTTCTTTTAGTTCTTGACTTTTTAATAAATCAGCATTAACCATTTGTAACATTCTACTAAATCCATGTCCCATTCTATATTGTTTATCATCTCTTTGAGGATATCTATTCCAAGGAACATATTCATTTTTAGTATTTAAATCTTTAATATAACTCTCACATGATGCACATAAATATCCATTCATTGGTTTTTTTGCTAATAACCATGTTTCTCCTTCATTTCTATTTTTATTATTTTCTAGAATTGATTTTATTTGAGTTTCTATATATCTAAAGTTTTTCTGAATATCTATTTTATCTCCATATCTTTTATTACAATATACTTTTAAATCTTCTATCATTGCTTTTAATAAGTTTTGGAATTGAATAAAATCTTCTTCTGTTGGAGTATGCTTTAATCTTTCAAATATATCATCTATATTTCTTTGATGAGTTTCAACATTATATTTTAAATGTTCTAATTTTTGATAAATTGCTTTTATTGTTTCATTGAATTTTTGAATATCTACTATTTTTGAAAAATCAAATGCAACTGCATTTTTATTTGATGAATCACCTTGATTAAAAGCTAATTTAGAATATTCTCCTGTTAAAAATTCTATTTTTCTAACAACTAAACTCATTTCAGATCTTAGTTTATCAACCGCTTCATTTAAAGAATCTATTATATTTGAATGATTTTTTGATTTTTCTTCTAATTGATATAATCTTTCATTATATTCTTCTAAATCATATTTTGTTGCTTTCTTTTTTATTTCTTCTTCCAATTTTAATAATCTTTCATATATATTATCTGTTAAGTCCTTGTTTGTTTTATTTTTCAATTCACCTTCTAATTCTGTTAAATTATTTTGTAAATTTGTTATTAATTGAAGATCTTGTTGACTTAATGAAAGATTATTTTTTAAATCTAATAATTGAGATTTTAACTTTTCTATTATTTTATTTACATTATCCATTAATTTATTTTCTAAATCATTTAAGGAATTATTTATTAATTCTTTTACTTTATTTTCGTCGAATCCAACATTATTATTTTCACTCTTATTTGGTGCATTAGAAAGTTTAGAATATAAATCTTCTATTTTATTATTAACATCATTAAATTTATTTGTTGAATCTTCTTTATGTTCATTAAAATCTTTTAATAAATCTTCAAATAATTTTTTCATATTTTCATTTTCTCTTTTTAATAAATCAGTTGAATTTAAACAATTTGTAATATCATTTTTATTTTTAAATAAATCTCCTTCAATTGCTTTTTCTCTAGAATCAATTTGATCAAATTTAGTAAAAACTTTTTTTTCTAGATTCATCACCAATAATTTACAGTTATCTAAATTTCCTTCTCCATTATCTTTGAACATATCATATATATTAAAATCTTCTACTTTTACTTTCATTGAATTTAATTCTTCTTTAGATTGTTTTAATTTTGTTTCTAAATCAGAAATTATTTTTTTTAAATTTTCTATTTCTTTATTTGCATCTATAATTCCATTTTTATTTATATTAATATCATTAGATAAAGTGTTATGTATTTTAGAACTTTTTTGTAATTCTTCTATTTTTTTTTCACATTGATGAATTCTTTTATTTAATAAAGAAAATAATTCTGAATTTGAATTATTTGTATTATTATTATTTGTATTATTTGTATTATTATTATTTGTATTATTTGTATTATTATTATTTGTATTATTTGTATTATTATTATTTGTATTATTATTATTTATATTATTTGTATTATTTGATCTCATTTGATTATTTTCATTATCATTATTATTATTATCTGAGTTAAGATTATTTATTCCAATTATATTTTGTTGAGATGATATTTTAATTTCTTCTTCATTTTCTAATTCTTCATTTTCATTTATATTATTATTTGATTCATTTTCTTCTTTTTTATTTGTTATATTTTCTTTCTCTTCTTTTTTATCTTCTGAATCATTAATTTCAGATTTACTTTTTTCATCTTTTTCTTCTTTTTCATTTTCTTGTTCCTCTTTTTCTATATAATCTATTTCTATTTTATTTATTTGCATTTCTTTTTTATTTTCTAATGTATCATCTTTATTATCATTATCATCTTCTTTATTTTTTAAAACATTTATTATAGTTGTTTTTTCTATATTTGTATTTCCTTCTGCTAATTTTAATATATTACTCTCAATAGTTTCAAATTTTTTCCCATTTATTTCATTTATTTTTTTTTGTAAATTTTCAAAATTTTTCAATTTTTTTTCCAATTCATCTATTTTGTCTTGTTGTTCTTGATCTCTCTCTGATAATTTTATTAAAATTTTCTGAAGCAAAGTAAATTGAATACAAGCTTCAAGCTTAAATTCTTCTCCTTTTATTTCTAACATTTTTTATTAAATTTTAAGTTATTTTTTAATATATATAAGATATTATTATTTTAAAGGAAAATAAAAATAATAGAATGATTTATTATATTACAAATTATATTCATTGAGATGACATTAAAAAATTTATTTATGAGTAATGAAAAAACTGAATTTATTAATTATTATTTATAAATTTTATTTATTTATTTTTTAAATAGTTTTAATAAATATATTTATTTATATTTAATTGATATCTTGTAAAAAATATTCAAAATTTCTCATTTATAATCTTTAGATAATAAAGAAGATTTATCAATTAAATCTAAATTAGAAAAATAACTTTTATCATCACCTAATTTATTTATTTTTTCAATTATATCAGATAAATAATGTATTATAGCATCAATAAATTCTTTAATACTTTGGTATTTTTGAGGAGAAATAATAACACTAAATATTTTATTTAATTCTTCAGAATCATACATTTCTTTTACTGTTAATAATAACTCATTATATTTACTTTTAAAAGTTAAATAATCATTATAAGCTTGATTACTTGATCCTTTTCTTTTTCTTTCATAATTTTTTAAAAAAGAATCAATTTCTTCACACCAATATTTAATAATTGAAGATTTAAGAATATAAAAAAATAATTTATGATTATATGTAATTATATTTTTTGAAATTTTTTCATAATATTGATAAATAAACCATAAAGGTAAACTAACTTTATCTTTAAGAAAACAAATAAACCAAAAAATATTATAATTTCCATCATATGGTAATGATGCTCTTAATAAATAATTATCTCCATTATCAAAAATTTTATTTTCAAAAATACATTCACAATTTAATTTTTCTATATTATCAATTATCATTTCTAAAGGAATAAATTTCTCAAGTAAATTCTTATATCCATTATTTTTAAGCATAGAATAAAAAGATGCATATTTTGTTTTTCCTTCAACTAAAGTAATAAAAATTAAAGAAAAAGTATCAAAGCAAATTCCAGGAAAAATTAATTCTTTTTCTGCACTATTTGAAATAAAATTAAAGTAATTATTATAATTTTCATATATTTCATTTTGAGGAACTTCATTTCCTTTTTTTTCAAATTCAAAATAAATTCTAAAATTCATATCTAAAATTTTAAACTTTTTAGAAAAGTCATAATATAATTGATTTAAATCATAAATTTTTCTATCTAAAAATATTAATGCTTCTTCAGTACTATTTAATTGTTCTTGTAATTCATTTGCATTTTCTTTATCATTTTCATTTAAACGAATATCTAAATTTTTATAAGCTTTACATAAATAATTATATATATCATTTTGAATTAATAATGTTGATTGAAAATCTAAAATTCTTTCTTTAATTGAAATAATTTCTCTTTTTTTATCTTCAGCAATTATTTTATCTTCTAAATAATTTGATTCTTCAAGTTGCATTGTTAAAGAATAAATTAATTGTTTTGTAAATTCAATTCTTTGTTTTAAAGAAATATAATTTTTATCATCATTTATTTCTTTTATTTTATCATTATCAAAATTTATTAATTGTAATAATATTCTTGTTGAAGCTTCATAATTTTTAGAATTTAAATAAAATTTATATAAATTAATATATTTTTCAGGATCTTCTTTTTCTTGATTTATTTGATTATTTAAATATCCTTCAACATAAGGAGAATTTATTGAATTTAATTCTTCAATTAAATTTTTACTTTTTAAGTAATCAAATAATAATTCATGAATAAATTTAGCATTATAAGTTAAGATTGTTGTTATTATTTCATTTCTCATTTGTAATAATTCATTTTTTGTTTTTCCTTCAAGAAGATTTTTCATATATTCTGGATTAGAAAATTTTTTATTTATTTTAGAATCATATTTATCATTTAATATTCCTTTTTGTATTTCATCTAATAATCTTAAAATAATATATAAACATTTTTGATATTCTTTTAAATCATTTTCTTTTGAATCCAGTAAAAAAATTTCATTGTTTTCATTGGTTTCACTTTTTTTTTTCATCTTTTCTTCATTATTAAGATTATTATAATTATCATTTGAAATTTTTTCAATTAAAAACATTGCTTTTACAACACATAATTGAATAATAGGTTTAACTTCATTATTATGAGATAAAAATTCAACAATTTGATTAATTTTAATATTTTCAGGATTAGCTAATAATAATTGAATAGCTTTATTTATTATATTTCTTCTAGAAATTTCATCTTGATGAATATTTTTAGAAATTTTTAAAAGAAGATTTGCTTTAATTAATTCTATTTCATTTATGCTTAAAATATCAGGACATTTTTTTGATAATTCATTTAATTTATTACCTACTGTTACATAGTCAAATTCATTTAATATTACTCCAAATAATTCTTCTAAAAGTGCTTGAATAACATATGGCATATTTTTATTAAAAATATCTTTAAATTTTAATTTAATGATTTCTATTAAATTTTTAGTTTCTAAAATTTGTTTTAATGATACTGTACTATAAACCATTTCTATAAAAGATAATAATTCTATTAATTTATCTATTGAACTTAATATTGTTTCTATTTCTTTTTGGAAATTTCCAAAATTATATAAATTAGAAATTTCTTGAATTGTGTTTATATCTATTGAATTATTTTCTATATCATTATTATTTGATATTAAAATTAGATTTGTATTTCCATTTATTCCTCTTTGTTTATTTTCTTGATTTGGTTTTGATATTTTTTTATTAATTTCACTTATAATTTTTCTAATACTTCCATCAATTTTATTTCCTCTTTGAAACAAAGAATCTTTCATTGATTTAATTTGTAAACTAATATTTATGAAAATATTTCTTAAAAAATGAATTTGATGTAATTTAATTGTATCAGAAATAAAATATTGATTTTCATTATATAATGAATTTATTTTATTCATTGTATATAAAGGTTCTTCCCAAAATAATCTAACATAACGAGAAATAAATAGTAAAAATATATAAGAAATATAATTTCTAATTTTATATTTTTCATATATTAAAGTTGTACTTGTGAAATTTGGAATTTTTTGATTAGTTTGAATAAAATTGTTTTGCATTTGACTAATTAATTCTTTTTCTTTTTGAAAAAATAATTTTTCGATATTTTTCATTGCATATTCAAAAGTTTTTAAAAAACATTTTTCTGCTCTTTGAATGATATTTTCATTATTTTTAATTTCAATAAATCCTTTAGGATATATATCTTCATTTAATTCATTTCCAATATTATTTCTAAAAACTTGATTAATTTTAGAATAAAAAGAACAAGATTTATTAGTCATAATAAAAAATAACATAACTCCAGTTTCAATGAATCCATAATTATTTAAAAAATTTTCAAACAAATCAACTTGATTATTTTCATTATTTTGAATATTAGCAATATTAATATTATTATTGTTATTAGAAGCAATGATAGAAACTAAATGATCAATAGGTCTCATTCTTACAATTTCAATAATTTCATCACTTAACATTAAAAAATATTCTTCAGGAGCAGTAAAAAATTGATATGCATATTCATGCATACAAGTATAAGAAAATCTTTCTTCACAATCTAAATATTTAATATTTGGATAAATAAAATTTGAATAATCTGATCTTTTTAATAAAGAATTTATATCACATTCTATTAAAGATGAGTATTCATTTAATTTATATATTCCATATAATTTTTTATTAATATCAAAAGTATAAACATTACTTATTATTTCTTTTTGCTTTTGAAGATTTGAAGGAATAAAAAAATTTTCATTTTTGACTAAATCTGATAAATCATTTTCATGAACATCAATATAAGAACATTTTTGATTTTCATCTTTAACATGAACAAAACATTTATTATTTATATAATATATTTTTTCAAAAGGAGGACATGGAATTTTTTCACCTGAAGAATTTATTTTATAATTTATTATCTTAGGTTGTGGAATTGCTTTTTCATTTATTGAAAATCTAGGAACAATTCTTTTTCTATATATTTTATTACTATTAATATTCATTATAAAATCTTCATTTGGATATTTTTTTTCATCAATTATAACATCAAATTTAATAAATATTTTAATGCCATTTCTAGTAATAATTAATAAATGATTAAATTTCATTTCATTTCTTCTAAAAGGAATTATATCAGTTATTATATAATTATTAGGATTTAAATTCATTCCAAATAAACTTTGTCTAAAGTTTTCAATTAAAGTTTCTTGATTAATTTGTCCTATTTTTTCAAAGGAATTTCCATCACTTCCCAAATCATAAATTGAAATACAAGAATCATAAATATTATCTATATCAAATATATTTTCATTATTTGAATAATAATTTAAAGCATATAATAAATGTCTTGTATTATCAACAATTAATTTAGAAAAATAAGAATATTTAGGATAATAAAAAGAGAAAGGAAATATTTTTTCGAAAAAACTTTGACTTTGTCTTGAAATTTTAGAAGATTTTTTTCCAAAACCAAAAAAACTTTTTGAATTTTCATAATTTAATTCCCATATATTATTATTTTCTCCTGCGACAAAAATTCTATTTTCTGAAGTTGATGTTATTGATGTTATAATTTTATCATTTGTTTTAAAAATAAAATCAGTTTTGTGAATTTCTAAAGGAGAATTTTGAGAAGGTTGAATTAATAAAAGAATATAAATTTCACTTAAAGTTGCAACAATCATAATATAATTTATATTTGAGTTAAAAACTCCTTGTTTAGGAAATGTAATATGAATATTATAAATTTGTTGAGAAATTTCATTATATATTATTTGATTATTAGTTAAATAATTCCATAAAATTATTGTATTTCCTTTTACAAAATATATTAAATTTAAAGGAAGGAATAAAGAATTAAAAGAAAAATCTTCTTCATTTTCATTATTAAACATTGAATAAACTATTTCTGGATATTTTATTTTTTTTTTAATGATATATGAATTTAATAAATTTGATATTTGAGTATGAGATGTATAATAAGGAGATGCTAAAACATTGTCATTTAAAATTAAAGATTCATCTTCATAAAGAAATTTATCTAATAACCCGAAAATTAAATCTGATTTTTCTTTTTTTTTTAACTTTTCTTCACTTAATTTTTGTTTGGAAATATCTTTTAAATTTTTTTTTTCTTTTTTTAATATATATAAATAATCTTTTCTATTTTCTTGGAGTATTGAATTTTTTGATTTATTTATATTAGTATTCATTGTTGGATAAGTTGAATTTGAAGTATTTAATAATTCACTAAATTTTCTTTTTTTATTATTCATATTAGAAAACATAAGTTGTTTTTTAAATATTGAATCATCTACTTTCATATTTTGAAAGTTATTAAAATCCTTTTCAAAAAAAGATTTTTGATTTGATAATTTAGAATTATTTGTTTTATTTATTAATATATCAAAACTTTGATTTTTTTGATTTGTTGAGCTCATTTTTTAATTATCTTATTAAATTAAATTTTTAAATAAATATTTTATTTTAAAATTATGAATAACTCAAAATTAATAAAAATAAGAAAATGTTATATAATTTATTAATTTATATTTAGATTATAATAAATTTATTGTCTTAAATATATTTTAAAAATAAAAACCAAAAAACAATAAACAAAATTAATTTTTAGTCTATAAACATTAAATAATACAGAATTTTAGAAAACAAATAAATTTTAAGTTAAATTATCATTAGTTTTATTATCATTACTTCCAATCATAATAAAATTGGAATTCGCAAGCACTGTTGAATTAACTGCATTTTTGTTAGAAATTGGTTTTTTCTTTGTGATTCCTGAATCAATTGCAATTAATTTTTTTTCCGAAATCCATTTTTCTGAAATATTATTATTTTTTAAAATAGTTTTTATTTTTTCGACGTCCATAAAAAATTTGGACACTTCAATAAAATCAATATATTTTAATAATTCCTTTAATGCAAAATTATATTCTCGAAAATTATGTTTAATTTGAGGAAGACAACAACAAAATATTAATTTCATAGTTTTAAAAAATCCTAAATCAATTTTATAATAAATCATTCGATTAAATTTAGTGTCAAAGAAAGAAACAGAATTTTTTTTTAGTTGAACAGGTAAATGAAAACTACATTTTCTATTTAGCGTAAATAATTTACTTAAATTTTGGTTTTGACTGTTTGTGAATAATTCATTAATATCTTTAATATTGTTTAATTGATTACCAATTTTAAATACAGGTTGAGGTTTAAAGAGCGAATATTTTTCATTTATAGATTTTTCACTTCCAAAAGCAAATAATTGATTAATAATTTTCATTTCAGTATATTTAAATTTATGATAAGAAGATAGAATAATAGCAATCATACTTAAACCAGAATATAATCCTCCGATTGAAGCTCCAATTTCTTGAATTTTAATATATCTTCTATAATATTTATCAACATTAAAAGAAGGACAAACTATTACAGAACTTATTATTCCATCATCTAAAATAGAAATAATATCTGTAATAGTAATATCATGTTTACTAGATTTTTCTTTTTTTTGATTTGAAAAAATTATATTGTTTTCACTATAAATTTCTAAAAGTGAAAAATAAATATATAATTGTTTATTCATTGTAACATCTAAATTAATATAAGAATCTTCAGTAATATATTGAATTGGATGAGAATAATTATGAAAATCTATATATGAAGAAACATAAGTAATTTGAAGCCAACCATTCTGCATTATATCATTAATTTCTTCTTCACTTTTACAAGTAATATTAGACTCAGAAGAATTTTGGCATTTTTTAATATAAAAAACTAAATTAGCATAAAAATTTGTTCCATATTTTCCTCCTATAATTGGAGGTTCAGTTAGATTATAACAATTATAATTTATTAAACCAGTACTATTAAATTTATCTGCAACTCCTAATTCTTCGAATAAAGGATAAATATTGCTACAATTAATAAAATCTAAATTTGTTGTTTCAATATTAAATTCTCCATTAGCTGAATAAGTTCTTTCATAAATTGGTAAAATATATCCATAAGAAGGGTCATTTATTAAATTATAATATTTATCTCTTATTGCTATTGTAAATAATAATTCTTTAGTATTTAAAGTCATATTTGAAGTCATTGAAGAAGTAGATTTGGCATAATTTACATTAGGTTGAGAATGTAATATTATTTGTTTAATTAGTGTGATTAAAAGACATATACTTGCAAAATTAAATACTACTGATAAAAACATTCCTAAAGGAAAATGAATATTTCTTTTTCCATGAAATAAAAATTGAAATGGACTTTTAAAGGAATCTTGAATTTCTAATAAACGGATTAATCTACCTTTCATTTAATTAAAAATTCTAAAAAATATTTAATTTTGAAATTCATGTATAAAAGAATAAAGATTATTATGACTATTCTAATATTTTTAAATTAATTATTAATTTAATTTTTAAATTTATTAATAAAAACCTTTACATCATAAAATATTTATTTTTAGAAAATATCTTAAAAATATAATATCCCACATTTATTTTCAGAAAATTGGTCTTATAAAATATAATTTAATTTTTCTCTAAATAAATATTTAATTGTCAATAATGAAAAGTACCTGGATGAAATTCATATAATAGTGATATTCAAACATGTTTTGAATATTAAAATGAATTAAATTATTTTAAACAAATAATATCAAAAATTTAAGTTAAATTTTTAAAGTATAAGATTAAATATATTAATTAATTGATAAATTAAATGAAGGTATTATAATTACCTATTTTTTGTTCTTTAAATGTAAAATAAATATTCAAATACATTTAGATAATATGATATTTTAACAAAAATATATCTTATTATATTCAGAAATATCCTGTTTTATTTTCTAAAAATCTTTAATTGACAAGAAACAGGTTTTGGGGTTTAAAAGATAAATTTTTTTCCCAATATTTGTGAAGATTGAACAATTAAAATAAAGAAAATATTTATTCAAATAAATCAATCATTTTTTTCACAATTAAAAAAATAATAATTTTTCATTTAATTTATTCTAAAAGTTTTTTATATAATAAAAGAATTTTTAAATATAAGAGGATTAAAAGAATTTAAAAAAAATATATTAATTACTATTAAAATATGATAATAAAATAAGAAAGTAGAGAGATAAAATAAAATAATTTAATTATTTTTTTCATCATTTAAAAAAAACCTAAAAATAATATCTTTAGGAATAATTTCTAACATTCTTCTGATTTTATTAATCTCTCTATTTTGTTTAATTAAAATAGGTACAATAAAGGTCAATGAAAAAATAAAATCAAAAGTAATAATACATAATATGAATGCAATGATATATAAAGTTAATGAGTCAAAAAGTTCATTAATTTCATTACTGATGCTAATAGCAAATTCAGATAATACTGGAAAAAATATTTCATTTATAAGTAAAACCATATTTAGCATTTCTTCTTTATTAAAAATCAGAAAAGGATTATTAATTTGGTAATCTTTTAATTTTTCTTCATTTATAGGTAAATTTTTTTCATATTCTTCAGTTCCATATAAAACTTCATTATAAGTATAATTTTTTTTTTTTGCTTTTTCATAAGATTTGTTTACTTCTTTTATAAAATAACTAAATGAGTCAACTAAATAAGTTGATAAAGGTTCAAAGCCTTTTAATAAAATTCCATCAGCAAAGTTAAAACAATTTAAATTAGTATCTTCAAATGTTATATAAGAGCAAATATTTTTATGACTTAAATTATCAAATATTTGTTTTGATTTTTTTGGTAATCCATATTGTTTTATTAATCTATGTATTTCATTAAAAAAACCAGAATTTCTAGAATGTCCAGTATTTAAAAACTCTAATAATATATTTAATCTTTCTTTTAAATACGATTTTGAATTTATATAATTTTCATATATAATATACATTCTTAAATAAGAATATCTTTTAAAAAAAAATATTCCATGTTGTAAAACTGAATAATGAATTAATAAATAATTATAGACTTTTAAATAAATAAAATCTGAATTATAAGATATAAATATTAATATTCCAAATAAAATTATCAATATTATTATATAATAAATTTGTTCTTTTTCAATCACAAATTTAATTTTTATTTTTTTTTTATTTGTATTTGTTGTTTTTGATTTGTCTTCATCTTTTAATTGAAAAAAATTGATATTTTCATTTAATAAATTAGAACTTTCATTATCATCTGCATTATATGCATCTGATAAATCAAAATTTATATTTGGGGTTTTTATTAAATTTGAAGGTTTATTTAAATTTTCATTACTTATTATTCTAAAATGTTGACATTTTTTATAACAAATTGATATTTGTTCTTTTGTCATTCTAAAAAAATAGCTTACTTTCATTTCTTTTTCTCTTATAATAAATAAATAACTATATATTTCAAAGAAACAACATATCACTCCAATAATGAAATAAAAAAGCAAATAAATATAATTAATCATTTTTAATTCTTTTGTTGAATTATAAAAAGATTCTATGTAAATTTGAGTATAATTTCTTGTTCCATCACTAAAACCATTATCTGTATTAAAAAAAATAAAATTAAAATTTTTATTTGTGAAAATTCTTTTCTTTAAAGGTAAAAAACATATTTCATAAATATTTTCAAAATATTCATTAATTAAATAAGGAAGTTTAGTATTAGTTTCGTAAAGAGAAAAATTATTGGATATAATATATAGTTTAACATGAAAATCATCAATAAATTTTTGATTGTATGAACTTAACTTTATATTATAGTTTTTTAATTTTTGGAATTTAGTAAAACTTTGATTATAAAATTGAAATAATTCACTTACAATATTATTTGAATAATTTTCCCTATTCATTTTAATATTTGTATATTTTTCATTTGTAGTTATAAATAATTCTGTAGAAGAAAAAATCATTTTATAAGCATCAATTGATAAATTTGAATATTCAATTATACTTTCTGTAATTAAACATAAATTTATATGTTCATAATATGTTTGAATTCCAAAAACTAAAAACATTATTAATAATGTTGTATTAGCGAATAAAAAAATTATACAATGAATTAAAACAGATTTATTTATTGTTTTAGTTTTTATTTTTTCATTAATCATATCTCTAATAAATAAATTTTCTCTATAATTATTTTTCATTAGATCATTTATATCATTTAAATTATAAATGTTTGATTTCTTATTTTTTGTTTCACTTTTTGCGGTTGGTAATTTTTTATTTTTTTCATAATAAAAAATTTCTTCAATTTTATTTATAAAAGGAGGTAAACCAACATTAACACAATGTTGTTTATCAAAATCAAACATTAAAAAAGTCATATTTGGATATTGAATTTTATAATAATCATTTTCATTTATTTCATCTACATTACTTTCTTCAAAAGATTTAATCTCATTTTTAACTTTATTTTTTTCCGAACTTTCACTTATAATTTCACTTGTTTTTTCAGTATATTCTGAAATTGAATAACTACTTTCATTTTCATCCGAATCAGAAGTTAAAGAAGATTCAATTTGAAGTTTACCACTTTTAATTGTTACCCCTTTTTTTGTTCTTAATTTTTTTATTAAACTATCATGAAAATAATTTTGAATTTGAGAATTTAATTCTTTTTTATTGTCTTGATCAATGATTGTTGGAAAAAAGGTTTTTTTTTCAACATTAAAAAAAAATTGTTTTCCTTCAGGGATATAATTACTATTAACTGAACTTAATTCTTTATTAATAGCAGTAAAATTAGTAAGACTAAATCTTCTTTTAGAAGGTGATCGATGTCCAGGATCAACACTTAATTCAAAATATCTATCAAAGTCATTTATTATTTCAAAATTAAAATGATAACCACATTTATCAGGACCAATAATTAATTCATAACAATTCATTTTAAATGTTTTATTTTTAACAGTAACTATTTTAGTAGGTTTTTTTTGCATATAATTTTTTCTTAATATTAATTTTTTAAGTTCTAATTTACTCATCTTTGGATTTTTCACAGATTCTTCATGAAAATCATCAAAAAATTCATCTATTATTGAAGTAACATCTATATTTTTTTTTCCAAAATTATTATTTTCAAAGTATAATGTACTATTTGCAGTTACTTCTTGGATAATTAAATTTTGATCTACAATCATTCGACAAGTTTTATTTAAATATTCAATTATATTAAAATTAGTATTAAAATCAACTCTACCAAAAATAATACAATCAAAATTTTCATCAATTGTAACTCCTATAATAATAGGAAGAGGATATAAATATTTAGAACATGTTTTAACAAAAGTAACATTATGATAAAACGTATTTGTAATCTTTCCAAGAGTTAAATTATATTTTTTATGAAATTCTTTAACTGTATTTATTAATAAATTATCATGAGGTTTATGTAAAAATTTTGGTAGAAAAAGATTAGCATTTTGTCCAATAACTTTATCTGCAGGATATCCAGTAATATTACAAAAACCTAAAGATGCTTTTTCTACTACTCCAAAATTACTTTTTTTTCCTGAAACTATAATATATTGAAAATCAGATGATGTATTTAATCTTGTTACATCAACATTTCCCAAATTTAATTCTTGATAATTTTCAAAATCTGAATTTTTTAAATATTGTAATGCTCCTTCTTGATCATTTAATATTTCTTTTAGATAATAACCATATATAAAATAGATTTTTTTATCTTTAATATGTGATGTAGATAAATGTTTGAAAACATATTCAATTTCATCTCTATATTCACATATTTGTGAACCTAATGCATATAATATATTTCTATTTTCATTTTCATTTAATTGTAATAAAGTTATCCAAAATTTTGCATATAATTCTGAAATGTTTGAAGTTAATTTTATAAAAGTATTTATTTTAAAAAATGTTGAAATATTTGTTGGATCACTTCCATCTTCGAAAATTTTATTTTCTAAATATTTTTTTTGACGGAAAATAAAAAATTCTTGTGAATATGTTAATAAATTATTATTTTCTTCTAATAAAGAATAAAATAACATATATGCTTTACTATATTGTCCTAAACAATTCATTAAAAAAAAAGCATTCATTATTCTTAAAGGTATACTTTTTTTAAATACTTGATTATATCTTCTAAAAGTACTTTCAATATATTTAAAAAAAAGATATTTGATTTCTTCTGCTGATGTATCATTAAATTCTTCGAAATAAGTTGAATCATTAGTTTTAAGATATGTAAAAAAATAATTTAATAAATTTAAATTATTTTCTCTTTTATTTTGTCCTACAATAGCATTAATTAATAATCTTAAATGATTAAATAATTTTAAATCAGAATGAAAATAAATATTTCTATCCATTTTTAATTTTGAACGAGGAATGTATTTAAATATTAAAAATATAATTATAACTCCCATTAAAAGAGGATAAAACATTCCATTAATGTTTGTAATATGTCCAAAAAGAAGACAAGAACAAATCCAACCATAAACAAAACATAAATAATAATTTATTGTTTCTTCTATATCTTCATTATTTTGAAATTTATGCTCATAATATGAATAATATATTAAGACACTTGATGAGATAAATAAATAATATATTATTATATTTTTTAAATCATGTTTTTCTGAAAGTATTTTCATTATTATTGCAATTGGTTGAATTAGTAAAAAAATAAAGGAAGAATTCATTATTGAATATTTTGCAATTGAAATTGAAACTTTTTCATTTTTTTTAAAGGAAAATTTAGTGAATAAAAGAGAAAGTATAATTATTAGTAAAGAAAATATAATTGAAATAGGTAAATAAATAAAATAATAATTTACAGTTTTACAAGAATATAATGGATCATTAAATATTGTTTTCATATTACAAAGAATTATAGAAGAACATATACCTACAATTTTAATATTATATTTACTTTGTAAAGGAAGAAAACCAATTTTTGTTATAAAAAATAAAAAAACTTTAATAATATTTAAAAGAATTTGATATTTTTTTATTTTTTTATTGAAAAAAACAATATAAACTAAAATACAATGTAATATAATGATAAATATTGTTATAATAAAAGCAGTAAAAAATACAATAAAAAAGAGTATCTTATTTCCATTCCAACAAGGCATTAAAGAAAAATATTGAAATAATACAATAATTTCTTTACATAATTCACTTTCTCCCCAAATTGAAAAAAACTATAATAAATTATAAAAATTATACTAAAGATGATAATGGGATTGAAAATAATTGAAGATATAAAAATATTGAACAGCATATTTTTGATATTATATGAACATTTTCATTATTAAACATATAATAAATAATTTCATAATTCGAGAATTTTAATTTTGTTCTGACATTTTTTTCGAATATCATTTAAATAAATGATTGTGGAATGTTATTTATAAAATTTTCAATTAATTTAATATAACACAATAATTATATAAATAATATATGAATTAATAAATATGCTAAAAAATTATATCTTTAAAATACATTAATTTAGAAAATGTGAAAAAAATTAATAAAAAAAATGTTTATTCCCAAAAAATTAATAAATGATATTTTAATTAAATAATATTTTCTTAAATTTTTTTTAAATAAAAAATGAGCAATGAAGAAGAAGAACAAGTAAATAAAGAAAATACAGTTGAAAACCAAACAAATTTAATAGAAGAAAAAAAATCCCCAATCGAAAATATAAAAACAAAAAAAAATGTTATAAATACTGGATTTTATGATAAAAGATATTATGAAAAACTTGAGTTAATTGATGATATAATGCATTATATTCAAAAGCATTTTAAAAGAAATGATACTCCATTTAATGAAAGTATTTCAATTGATTTAAAACATTTAACTGAATTAAAAGAATTAGTTGGAAAATTATTCGCTTATTTTAATGTTTTACCGGTGATGCAAAAAAAATGTCTTGATAAAAATATTAATGATTTAATCAATTTGAATTTTATAAAAGTGTCTGATTTTAAAAAAAAAATTTCATTTATTGAAAGAGATATTAAAAAAGCAAAATATAATCTTATGAGTAAAAAAGATTTATATGAATTATTAAAAAAGAGAGGATTAGAATAAATAAATGTTTGTTCTTAGTTTTATTATTAAAAATAATTTTTATTTAAAATAATTTCTATTTAATTATACTTTAATAATTTGATATTTTTCTTTTTTTTTGTTTATAAAAAATAAAAGTATCTTAGACTTAAAGATTAAATATTAATTTTATTTTAAATTTAAATCATTAGAAATTATTTTAATTCATTCAATGGGGATTGGGGATTGGGGATTGGGGATTGGGG
>JAEEGI010004854.1_pt1 | contig 31221 bp, 23 predicted proteins | sample 8958751 | NCBI WGS metagenome assembly JAEEGI01 (sample SAMN16246545, study PRJNA631951) | gut metagenome | biome: gut microbiome; feature: rumen; material: KS-attached | host: Bos | place: Iran: Karaj | collected 2018-10 | reverse complement strand
TAACAAGGCAGTAAGTGTTGCCAACCATTCCCTCTTTTGATGCAGCAACGTAAGCATCAGAGATAAGCTGATAGCTTGCCTCCTTGTCAGGATACTTATAATATACTGTATCATCGGCATTTGTCATAACCAGATAGTAGACCTTTGTAGCGTCGAGAGTCTGCCATGCTCCTACCTTCTCGCCGTTGGCAGCATCAGCCTCACGAGAGAACACGTCAACAACGTGGAACAAGCGTCCGCGAAGTGCTGCATATTCAGTATTACCCTGCTCGTTTGGTGAATAAACCTCGCCACCGGCAAACTTCGGAACCTTAAAGAAGCTTCCGTAACCAACAGCCTGCTTGTCGGCTGGTTTAGCACGAACTCTTACTGTCTGTCCGATATAAGCCTGCAAGTTCTCACCCTGATAATTCTTACTTGCATCGAAACCCTGTGCATTTGCCCCCAAAGCAAAGAGAGAGCAAATCAATATTGATACGATTTTCTTCATTATAGTTTTGTTTTAAAGTTTTACAATAATTTCTTCAATTCGATAGTCACAAAGATAACTATTTTTAACTAAAAAGCAAAAAAATAACGGTTTATTTTATTTTTTATCGGCTTTTTCGAGCGATTTTGCCTCATTCCACAAGGCATCGAGTTCCGAAAGAGTCATATCCTTCATGTTCTTTCCCTGCGCTATTGTCTGCTGCTCAACGTAGCCGAATCTCCTGATAAACTTGGCGTTTGTACGCTCAAGCGCCGTGTCGGGATTGATGTGATAGAGTCGGGCTGCATTTACGAGGCTGAACAGGAAATCTCCGAACTCAGCCGTTGAGTTTTCCTTGTCGCCCTTCTCCAGCTCGGCCTTCAGCTCATCAACCTCCTCGTGAACCTTGTCCCACACATCGGCAGGCTGTTCCCAGTCGAAGCCTACGTTATGAGCCTTGTCCTGAACGCGGTATGCCTTTATGAGCGAAGGCAATGCCGACGGAACGCCCGAAAGCACGGTTTTGTTGCCATCCTTCTCCTTTACCTTTAACTGCTCCCAGTTTTCGCACACTTCCTTTGCGTTGTTTGCCACCGTGTCGCCATACACATGCGGATGGCGGTAGATTAGCTTGTCGCACAGTTTGTTGCAAACGTCGGCAATGTCGAAATCGCCTGTCTCGCTGCCAATCTTTGCGTAGAAGACAATGTGCAGCAAAACATCGCCCAGTTCCTTGCTAATCTCAAACTTGTCTTCTCTCAGCAGAGCATCGCACAGCTCGTATGTTTCCTCGATTGTGTTTGGGCGCAGCGACTGAAATGTCTGTTTCTTGTCCCACGGACACTTTTCGCGCAAAGTGTCCATCACATCCAGCAGTCTGCCGAATGCCTGAAGTTTCTCTTCTCTTGTATGCATCTATGTTTTTACTTGTTTTTAGGATATTCGCTTTTCTGAACGCCGTCCATTATGGCTTGCAGAACGTTGCTGTCGAAGATTGTAAAGTCCTGACGGCGTATCATGCACATATTGTTGTCGATCTTCTGCCCATCGTCCCAGATGAAAGGCACAATACCGTTGTTGCGCGCCGTCTTGGTATATTCGAACATATACAGATACCGTGAATTTTCATGCGCCTTCTGAAGTTTTGCATTTGGCAGCGAACGATGGATAACTCCACACTCTCCAATCACTACCGGAATACCTTTCTGTACGAATTTTCTGCCAATTCGCGAGAAGTAGTCGCCCATATAGTTTTCCTCGCTCCATCCGGGCGAGTTACGGTCTACTCCATCGACCTTCTTCTGGCGGTTTTTCTCGCCCCAGAACCATGAGTAATTGCCCCACGACTCGTCGGTCTTCAGTCCGCAGAAATTCCAAGGTGTGTAATATGCCACCTCAACGCCCAAATAGCCTTCGTTATAGTCTGATGGCAGGTGCATGTACTTTACGGTTTCTGCCATGTCAAGATTAGGACCTTGAATAAGCAGCGTGCGATACATGTTTTTACCGCCCGTCTGGCGCACCGCATCGATGAAGTTCTGCTGAAGAAGGATGAACTTGTCGAGATACGAGATGTCACTCACGCTGAGTCGCGAAGCAAAGGCAAAAATCAGATGCTCGTCGTACGCTGCCATCTGCATGGCTATCTGCTCCCAGATGTTACGGATGGCGACAATCTGCTTAAGGTCGTAGTCCTTTCCGCCGTCGAATTTAATCCAGCCCTCGGTATAACTGCACGAGAGTATGACATACATCGAATCCTTTACGCAATAGTCAACAACCTGAGCCACTCGCTTGAGCCATGCCTTTGAGATGTTGTTGTTCTTGTCGGTATGTGCATTTACGGCTATCGGTATGCGTATTGCGTTGAAGCCGAGCGACTTTACAAAGTCAATGAGTTTCTGGCTGGTTCGCGGATTGCCCCACGATGTCTCTTCGGGAATAGCCTCGAAGGTGTTTCCCAAGTTCCAGCCAACCCTTATATTTTGAAGCACATTTATTGATTTAGGTAACATATCAGATTCGCTAAATTCAATAGACAGCCCTCCTTTTATCTCTTGTGATTTCGCCTCCATTGCGAACACAGGCAATAGAATAATCGCTATAAAAATAAAAAAACTCTTCTTCATATTCAGAAATTCATTCTGTTAGACTTACATCTGCAAATATATCTATTTTTAAATTAAATACAAAATTATCGTAATTATTTCTAAAAAAATGTAAAAAGATGAGGAGTTTTCTTAATTTTGCGCTCGAAAAACCTAACAAATACCATAATATATGACAACAAAAGTAAAAATGGCCCTGCTTTTTTTCTGCTCAATGGCTGTGCAGACTAACGCAGGCGCACAGGAACGGAACGAGTGGAAGACTCCTGAGGTTAATCAGGCTAACCGCTTGCCTATGCACACATCATTCTTCTCGTACGAATCGGAAAAGGCCATGAACAGCGGAATACAGAACTCACGCTTCTTCATGCCCATAAACGGGAACTGGAAGTTCAAGGGCGTGATGAATGCCGACGAGCGCATTTCCGACTTCTACAAAAAGAATTACAACGACGGCGACTGGGGCACGATGCCTGTTCCGGGAAACTGGGAACTTAACGGCTTCGGCGACCCGATATACACCAATATGCAGTATCCGTGGTGGCCTTGGAGCAAGGGCAGCACGGCTGACCCTCTGGTTATTCCGGTTAAGGACAACCATGTTGGTATGTACCGCCACGAGATAGTTATCCCGAAGCACTGGAGCGGCAAGCAGATTATTGCACACTTCGGCGCGGCAAGTTCAAACATGTACCTGTGGATAAACGGCCGATACGTCGGATACAGCGAGGACAACCGTCTGTCTGCCGAATTCGACATCACGCCTTACATCAGCGCAGGAAAGAAGAATCTGATTGCCGTAGAATGTTTCAGATGGAGCGACGGCTCGTATCTCGAAGACCAAGACTGCTTCAGATTCTCTGGCATAACGAGAGACTGCTTTCTGTTTGCGCGCGACAAGAAGAACATTCAGGACGTAAGAATTAAGGCAGGGCTCGACCAGAACTACACAAACGGAATCCTCTCTGCCGAAATTAAGACTAACAGTCCTAAGCAGATTTTCATCGACCTTGTTTCGCCAGAAGGCAAGACCGTTGTTTCGCAGAAGGCAAACGCTGCAAAGAACGGCGTTTCGCTTACCGAGATAAAGATAGACAATCCGCTGAAATGGACTGCCGAGACACCGAATCTTTACAAGGTGCTGGTCTACACCAAGGACGGCAAGGGCGAAAAGACCGACATCATTCCGGTGAATACGGGCTTCAGAACAATCGAGATTAAAGACCAGAACCTTCTGGTAAACGGCAAGCCTGTGCTCATCAAGGGAACGAACCGACACGAGCTCGACCCAAACAACGGTTCGGTAGTAAGCCACGACCGCATGTATCAGGATATCCAGATAATGAAGAAGCTGAATATCAACGCCGTACGAACAAGTCACTATCCTAACGACCCTTACTGGTACGACCTTTGCGACCGATATGGCATCTACGTTGTCTGCGAGGCTAACGTGGAGTCGCACGGAATGGGTTACGGCAAGGAGACTCTTGCGCGCAACGAGCACTACAAACTGGCCCACATGGAGCGCAACCAGCGCAACGTGCAATGCAACTTCAACCACCCTTCAATCATCATCTGGAGCATGGGCAACGAGGCCGGATACGGTCCTAACTTTGAGCAGTGCTACGACTGGATTAAGGCTGAGGACACAACTCGCCCTGTTCAGTACGAGCAGGCAGGAATGGACGGCAAGACCGATATCTTCTGCCCTATGTACTTCGGATATGCCGACTGCATAAGATATTCAGAGGGGAACAATCCACGTCCGCTCATTCAGTGCGAATATGCTCACGCCATGGGCAACTCGCTCGGCGGATTCAAGGAGTATTGGGACATCATACGCTCGAAGAAGAAATATCAGGGCGGATTCATCTGGGACTTTGCCGACCAGAACATTCTCTGGAAGAATAAGGACGGCAAGGATTTCTACGCCTACGGCGGCGACTTCAACAGCACCGACCCGAGCGACAACAACTTCTGCGACAACGGTTTCGTAAAGGCTAACAGAACGCTTCATCCTACGGCATACGAGGTTCAGCACTTCTACCAGAATGTATGGGCATCGGCTGTCGACTTGAACAAGGGCGAAATAAAGCTGTTCAACGAGAATTTCTTTACCAATCTGAGCGACTATTATCTTGAGTGGCAGTTGGTTAACTACGGAACTATTGAGCAGACAGGCATCGTGGACGACCTCGACATTGAGCCGCAGCATAGCAAGACGCTGAAGCTTAGCTACGACCTTGGCGACCTGAAGGATTCGGAAAATATCCACCTGAATATCCTTATCAAGAACAAGCATCGCAACTCGCTTCTGCCTGCCGGATATACCGTTGCACGCAATCAGCTCACGATAAAGGAGACGTTCGACAAGCACATCACCTTACGAAGCAACCCTCGAACAGCGAAGGCTAAGTTCACCGAGCAGGACGACTCAATCATCGTTAGCGGAACGGATTTCAGCATTGCCATCAGCAAAAAGAACGGTCTGATTGGCAAATACAACTATCATCACATCTCGTACATCGGTCAGGGCTGCACGCTTCAACCTAACTTCTGGCGCGCTCCAACCGACAACGACTTCGGCGCAGGACTTCAGAAGAAATATGCGGTCTGGAAGAATCCGAAGATGGAACTGAAAAACGTCGAGGCACAGCAGGCCGAGCAAGGCGTAAAGGTGGTTTCGACCATCAATATTCCTGAGGTTGAGGCAACACTCACACTCACTTACGAGATTAGCAACATCGGCGAGGTGATGGTTTCGCAAAAGATGACGGCTGGCGCGAAGAAGGACGTTCCTAACCTCTTCCGATTCGGCATGAGAATGCAGATGCCCGACAACTTCCAGAAGATTGTCTTCCTTGGCAGAGGTCCGCACGAGAACTACTGCGACCGCAAGAGTTCTGCCTTCATGGGACTATATCAGCAGAACGTGGACAAGCAGTACAACCTCTACCCTCGTCCGCAGGAGAGCGGCACACACACCGACATGCAGTTCATCGAGATTTGCAGCAACCGCAACAATGCCCTAACGGTGTGCAGCAACGAGGCTTTCTCGGCTTCGGTTCTGCCATACAAGGTTGAGACGCTCGACGAAGGCACCGACAAGCATCAGCGACACAGCGAACTGCTCGAAAAGGACAAGCATGTTGAGGTCTGCATAGACAAAAAGCAGATGGGAATGGGTTGCGTAAACAGTTGGGGAGCAATCCCTGAGAAGGATTATCTGCTGCCTTATCAGGACTACGAGATGTCGTTCTTCCTGACTCCTACTTTGCAGAGCATCTGGACTGAATAAATGTTTATATGACAAAAAAAAGACGACTCAAAAAGGAATTTAAATGGGGACTGGCACTCGTTGCCAGTCTTCTTGTTGTTTGTATCGCATTCTGCATCTTCGGCTCTAACGACGACAGCGTGGACAAGGGCGAGGTGGTAGACGGCATTGATGTATCTCACTATCAGGGCAAGATAAACTGGGAGAAGGTAAGAGACAAGCACCCTAACATTCAGTTTGTGTACATAAAGGCGATAGAGGGCTCATCGCGCCCCGATGAGAACTATAGGAGGAACTTCGAAGAGGCTAAGAAAGCTGGATTCATGGTGGGAAGCTACATCTTCTACCACACCATGACAAGTCCCGAAAGGCATTTCGAGGAGTTCAAGAAGCTTGCGCCGAAATCAGAGCAAGACCTTATCCCGGTTGTCGACGTGGAGACACTCGATCATAAGTCGCCCGAACTGGTGCGCAAGCGTCTCATCCGTCTTCTCGACCTCATGGAGCAGTATTACGGCAAGAAGCCGATAATATACACGCACGACTGGTTCTACAACAAGTATCTGAAATGTAAGCGGATAGACAAGCACAAGCTGATGATTGCCAACTACAATGGCAAAGAGCCGAGCTGCGACTACTGCATCTGGCAGTTTACCGAGACTGGCAGACTGAAAGGCATAAAAAGCCATCACGTTGATTTGAGTCGTTTTAACAAAAATTACACTATTGCTGACATTTTATTAGTTAATGACTGATTTTTCAGCAATAACATAATTTTTAGGGCATTTTTTTTGTTTATTGATAAATTTGCTCTATATTTGCACCGCATTCGCGAGTTCTTTTGACACTTGCGAATCCCGTTCAATTTGGCTTCGTGTCTGTGAAGACACGCCATTTCTTTTTCATAACGTTGCATAACTATTAAATAGTTGATAAAAACTATTAAAGAATAGCCTCTTTGAGAAAAGAGGCTATTCCTATTTTTTATGCTATGCAAAAGTCTTATTTTTTCTTCTCCAAGTAGTCGGATATATTTATCGTACCTACTTCGTCTTCTACGCCAAGAGAAGGAACAGATTCTACAATTCTTGTTTTGCCGCTTGACTTCTCAACGTAAAAATTCACAAGCGCACCCGTATAACTGCGGAACACCACCTTGAACTCCGTGTCCGTCCCTTCTTCCATTTTTACATACATTATGGAAGGGTTTTCCTTTGCCACGCTCCAATCGTATTCGCTATGGCAATAGTTGTTCACTCCATCGTATGCCATTTCTGCCGTAATACCATCAGATTGCTGCAAATCGACATTGGTCTGCTCTGCGGCATTTTCTTTTTTCGATGTGCATGAGGCAAGACTAACCGCCACGCAAACAGCAAGGGCTATCATTATCGGATACGACCTAAACTGTTTCATATTCTTCGTTTTTTTGACGAGCCTGTATTTTACTGAATTCCAACCATTTTGTGAGTCTGCAACGAAAGTCGCCATTCGGGATGAGCCTGAATGTATTCGATGCAGCCTCTCGTTATGCTTCGGTTGCGCTCGGCATCGCCCACATCGCACGGCTGAAGGCAGAAATAATCGGCGTCGATGCCGAAGGTCTCAACTTGATGCTCGCCGTCGAAGAGGAGTTTCAGTTCGTTGCACTTCTTAACCACAGGCGTGCCTGCATTGCCCACAAAGGCTGCCTTTGGCGAAACGGTAATCCAGTCGATGCCTGCCGGAACAGGGCGTGTACCGTTGGTCTCGATAGCTATCCAATAGCCGTTATTGTGCAAAAAATCAACGAACTGCTCGTCGAACGAGAGCGTTGGCTCTCCGCCGGTGATGACAACGCGCTGGCACGGAAACGACTTCAGCGCGGCAAGAATCTCGTCGAAACTCATCTCCACGAAATCCCAATGCTCGGTGTCGCAGAAACTGCACTTCAGATTGCATCCGCTCAGACGGATGAAAATCATAGGCACACCGCTGTTAACGCCCTCACCCTGAAGCGAATAAAAAATCTCGTTTACCCTCATCTTTTTACCTTCAATAATCAGTCTTCGTCCTTCTCGAAAATTGCCGTATTGTTTTCCGACTCCTTAACCTCTACCTTGTAGCACGAAGGAATCTGGTCGCAAATCCATTTTGCGATATTCTCGGCAGTAGGATTAAACGGCAGTATATCGTTCAGATTGGCGTGGTCGAGACGCGCGTGAACCGCCTTCTTTATCTCCGAGAAGTCGATAACCATTCCGTTTTCGTTAAGAGTCTTCGATTTGCACCAAACCGTTATTATCCAGTTATGTCCGTGGAGATTGGAACATTTGCTCTCGTAGTTCAGCCTCAGGCTATGCGATGCTGAAATCTCCAGTCTTTTTGAAACATAATACATAGTCGTAATCCTTTGAAATTATACTTTAACACTCAATAGTCATGCCATCGTAGGCAAACTCGCAGTTGGCTGGCAGACCGTCGTTTACGTTGGCGTGAAGCCCCACCTCGTGCGTCATGTGTATGAAAACAGCCTTTTCGGGCTTTACCTTTTCGACAAACGCGAGGGCTTCGGGAAGCAGTTGATGGCTGTGATGCTCGCGCTGCATCCTTAGCACGTTCACAACGAGCGTCTTGGCTCCGAGCACATACTGCAAATCTTCGTCGGCTATCGTCTTCATATCTGTTATGAAAGCCAAATCGTTTATCCTGAAACCCAGAATAGGCATCTTGCCGTGCATCACCGTGAAGGGCATCACGCTCACATCGGCAACATCGAAGGGCTTGCGAGGCTCTACGTCGCACAGGTTAAGCAGCGGAACGCCCGGATAGCGTTTGTCCTTGTCGACAAAGCAATACGGAATGCGGCTCTTCAGGTTCACGGCGAAGTTATGCTGCGTGTACACGTTCATCTCGTTTGCGAAACTGAACGGACGCACATCGTCGAGTCCGCCAACATGGTCGTAATGCTCGTGGGTTATGAGTATTGCGTCGAGTTTGTCGAAATGGTTCTGAAGCATCTGCTCGCGGAAGTCGGGACTGCAATCAATCAGTATGTGCGCTCCGCCATCAGTCTGTAACATTGCCGACACGCGGTAACGATGGTCGCGTGGGTCGGCAGACTGGCACACCTTGCATTTGCATCCTATCACCGGCACTCCTGTACTCGTGCCGCTTCCCATAATCGTCAACTTCATACCCAACAGACTAAAAAATTCTTTTTTTATATAAAATTAACCTCTGGTCTTATCTCAATGCCAAATTTTTCTTTCACGCTCTGGCAGACGGCATTGCTCAGTGCAACGATATCCTCGCCTGTTGCTCCTCCGTTGTTTACAAGCACAAGCGCCTGCTTTTCGTACACTCCGGCCTTGCCGAGGCTCTTGCCCTTCCATCCGCACTTGTCTATCATCCATCCGGCAGGAATCTTGACCTTGCCGTTGGGCTGAGGGTACGACGGTATGTCGGAATATTGCATCTTCAGACCTTCGAATACATCGCGCTCCACAACGGGATTCATGAAGAAACTGCCTGCATTTCCCGTCACGGCAGGGTCGGGCAGTTTGTTTTTTCTTATGTCGATGATGGCGCGGCGCAGTCGTATTGCCGTCAGTTCTCTGCCGTCATCGGGAATGGCTGATGCAATGTTGCCGTATTCGAGATTCGGGACGAACGTCTGTTTTAGTCTGTAGACGACCGAAACGACGGCGTACCGTCCCTTCCACTCATGCTTGAACTTGCTGTCGCGATAGCCGTAACAGCAGTCGGAGTTGGAGAAGGTGTGATAACTGCCGTCTTCGAGCGAGACGACGTTCACTTCTTCTATTATATCCTTGGCCTCAACACCATACGCTCCAATATTCTGAACCGCACTCGCTCCTACCTCGCCGGGAATGAGCGACAGGTTCTCGGCTCCGTACCAGCCCTCGCCCACGGCGTGAGCCACAAAATCGTCAAACACGATGCCAGAGCCTACCCTCACAAGGATTCTCGACGGAGAATCTTCGAGTATATCGTAGCCGAACATTTTTGAGTGCAGCACTATTCCGTCGAAGTCCTTCAGAAACAACAGGTTGCTGCCGCCGCCAATGTGCAGGAGTCTTTCCTTGCGTCCGTTGGCATTATATTCGCGTATAAAATCCTGCAACTCGGCAACCGTGCGGTATTCAAAGAACCGCGAGCATTTTACGTCAATGCCAAACGTGTTGTGAGCAAGCAGCGAATAGTCTAAAAGATCTTTCATCAACTTAATTTACAAATGATACAAGTTTCCACTCTCCGCCAATCTTCTTGAACTTGAACGAGAGCATCATACCGTTGGCCAAGCCTCTCATAAACAGAATCTTCTGATTAGGATTCTTGTATTGCTGACCGTAAATAACGTTCGATATTCTGCCGTTCGGCATTTCGGGCTGAAGGTCGAACCACTGGTCGGCCGTAAGCGTGCCCTTTATGTCCTCGCCCGTCTCCTCGTCAACGCTGATGAACTCGAGCGGAGTTTCGAGATGCGCGCGCATGAAAGCCGAGTCGGTGGCAAATTTCTGGTAGAACGACAGGAAGTCGGTGTTCACGTTCTTCGACATACGTTCATATATTATCTTCGTGAGTTTCCACTCGCCGTTCTTTCCTCTGTTGAAGTCGTACTTCTTCACTCTGTTCTCGTTGAGGTAAATCCACTCAACCACAGCATGATATATAGATGTATCCTTTTCTACGGAGCAGTCGTTTACCTTGTCGTAGAGCACGGTGTAGAACTCCTGATTCTTGTACAGCCGGTCAATCTTCCATTCACTCTCCTCTATGGTCTTGGTCTTGCCATACTCATCCACCTCGAGCGGGAAGGCGATGCGCTGTCTCTGCATCTTCTTGCTCGACATGAATCCATAGATGAAGTCGTCGAAAAGTTCATCAGCACTTTTAGGTACGGTCTGCTCTTCGATAATTCCGGCTATGCTATCTTTAAAGTTAACGACAGAATCAGAGTCTGAATCTTCAAAATTACTATTTGTCTCTCCTTTTTTAGTGTTGCAGGCACAAAGCGACAATGCCAGCAAAAAGGAATACACTAATTTATTCATCTGCTTAATAAAAAATCGTACAAAATTACTGCTTTTATTTTGAATTGATGCGATTTTTAGAAAGAAATAACTATCTTTGCACTTGTTTTTTGAAAATAATTTATTCTAAGCAGTATATGTTAGACAAAATAGCACAGCTTCTGGCAGAAGTTGACACTCTAAAAGCAAAGAGCGCAGAAGAGGTTGAAGCCCTTCGAATCAAATACCTTAGCAAGAAGGGAGAGATTACTTCGTTGATGAATCAGTTCCGCGACGTACCAGCCGAGCAGAAAAAGGAGGTTGGTATGAAGGTTAACCAGCTTAAGCAGAAGGTTACCGACAAAATCAACGAACTGAAGGAACAGCTCGACAGCGTTGAGACTGGCGACAACAGCCTCGACCTTACTCGTACGGCTTACCCTATCGCCATAGGTACACGCCACCCTCTAACCATCGTCAAGAACGAAATCATCGATATCTTCTCACGCCTTGGCTTTACAATGGCAGAAGGTCCTGAGGTTGAGGACGACTGGCACGTTTACTCTTCAATGAACTTTGCCGAGGATCATCCGGCACGCGATATGCAGGATACTTTCTTCGTTGAGAGCAAGCCAGATATCATCCTCCGTTCACACACTTCATCTGTTCAGGCTCGCGTAATGGAGAGCACACAGCCTCCTATCCGCGTTATCTGCCCGGGACGTGTTTACCGTAACGAGGCAATCTCGGCACGTGCTCATTGCTTCTTCCATCAGGTTGAGGGTCTGTATGTTGATGAGAACGTAAGTTTCACCGACCTCAAGCAGGTTCTTCTTACATTTGCGCGCGAGATGTTCGGTGCAGACACTAAGATTCGTCTTCGCCCTTCATACTTCCCATTCACCGAGCCATCAGCCGAGATGGATATCAGCTGTAACATCTGTGGCGGCGAGGGATGCTCGTTCTGCAAGCACACAGGATGGGTCGAGATTCTTGGCTGCGGTATGGTAGACCCAGCCGTTCTTGAGGCTAACGGTATTGACAGCAAGAAGTACAAGGGCTATGCCTTTGGTATGGGTATAGAGCGTATCACTAACCTCAAGTACCAGATTAAGGACTTGCGTATGTTCTCAGAGAACGATGTACGCTTCCTTAAGGAGTTTGAATCAGCAAACTAATTTATCTTCAGATAAAAAGGAAAAAGCCACTCTTTTTCGGAGTGGCTTTTTTTGTTGCCAATAAACCCTAATGGCTATACATTATTATGCCATCTATTAAGCAGAATCAGCCCAATCTGATCAGAATTTTTTACACCCTCCCTAAGTTGCAAGCAAACTCCTTGTTCTGCCGAATTTGTCGCTCGAACTCCGTTCATTTACTACTGAAGGGACTTAGAGACAAGGATTTTATCTTGGCTTAAAAATTTCAACTTTCCCATCTTCAACTTCACCATAACCTACCCATCACCTATCCTCTTGCCCCCCCTACTATCGACTTACTTCAATTCCACCTAATCTGGCTATATCTTACATATACACAACATATAGCCTACATATACCTTGCGTATAGCTTCCCTATACCTTCCCTCTATCTTCCTACGACGTTCGAACAATTTCTGACGAAATTGTTCGTTACGACTCCTAAGCTGTCAATCGTGAATTGTCTCAAAAAAAGCAGAAGACAAGAATCTGCTCTTATCCTCTGCCATTTTATCATGAAAAAAAACGAAGTTCTTATTTCACATAAATCTTTTTGCCATTGCGAATATAGATGCCGCGCTGCGTTGGCTCTGCGCTTAGACGCTTGCCATCGAGTGTGTACCATGCCTCGCTTTCAACCTCTAAAGAAACCAGATTTACGGCTGTTGTCTTCTGTGCAGGCTTCCATATCTTGAAACTTCCGCACAAGTGAAGCATAGACAAGTAATGAACAAGACCGTCGTAATAGCGGTACTGACCTCTCATTGGAGCTGCGTCCCATGCCATCTTCAGGTTTTTCTTGACACTCTCCTTGTAATCCGGGTTGTTCAGCAGACAATAGCAAGCCACGGCATTACAGCCAGCCTCGCCAATTGTATAATTCTCTTTTGGATTTGAACCGTCCCAGTTGAATCGAGCATGCTTGTAACCATCTTTCTCGAAGAAATCTATGAGTCTTCGTGCCATCAGTTCCTGACGTTCAGCATCCTTACCGAAAAGATAGTAGTCCATACCAAAGTTCATGGCACAACGCATGGCATCGTACATGTATTTATCGGCATTACTGTTGTAATCCGTAGGATGTGGCGTTCCGTCATAATTGCTGTAATCGGAGAACAAGCCAGACTTAGAGTGCGACGACTTGTAGAGATGGTCGCGAGTAGCCTTGGCAGCCTTAGCCCACTTATCTGTGTTTGTTGTAGACCAATGAGCAAAGAGGTCGACAAATGCAGGAAGGTCGTAAGACGGGTCTGAGAAGTTGTTCTCGTTGCCCTGTGGCTGGAAGGTGATGACATAATGCTGCTGATTGAACAGTTTATGATTGTAGTTCTCCCACATTTTCTTCAAGATATACTGTGCATCTTCCATGTACTGACTGTCGCCCCAGCGGTTGGCAGCAAAGAGAAGAGACGTCATAAAGTACATCTCACCGTCGGGAGCGCAATTATCATCGCCACCAGAGCCACTTTCATTACGCTGCCAAGCAAAATAGCCGTCCCAGTTACCGCTCTTGTGCCACATGTGGTTCTTTGCCCATTTCCAGAGTTTGTCGAACTCAGTCTTGTGGTTGGTCTGTACGGCAATCATCATTCCGTAGCTCATGCCCTCTGAACGCACATCGTTGTTGTTGATGTCCTTGACGAAGGCCTCGTCGCCCCTGTCGAAATAGACCTTGCAGTTGTTGTCACCCTTAAAATAATGATTCCACAACTGGTCGAGCTTTGCCTGAATTTCAGCGTCGGTCTTTCCAAGAACAGTCTTGAACGGACTTGTGTATTTGCCCGTATAATACGCACCGCTATAATTCTCAACCTCTGTTGTAGGACCAGTATATCCCTGTGCTTTCGCCAGCAAAGGACTAACCATCATACAGCCTACCAATGCCAATGCTTTGGTATTAACAAATTTTCTCATGCTTTTTTCTTTAGTTATAATTTTTTCGACGACAAAGATACATATTTTTTATTCAAAAAGCCGATACAGTCTTGCAAAAAATACAAGACAGTATCGACTTTGTAAAAATCAGATTTTCAGATGATATTATCAGAAAACGACCTCCTCGCCCTTGCCATCCTCGGTGAGATAGAAAAGCGGATTTGGACAAGTCTGCTTCTGCTCGTAGTAGTGCAGACCGCTGTCGTTTGTGCGCGGATGCCACTTGTCGAGAAGTCGAATCATCTCGGCAGCCGCCCACAGCGTAGGACCGTAGCCGTGAGCCGCAGCCGCACTTACCGGACGATAGTAGTAGAACGCAGGGTCGAACGCCATGCCTGTGCCCACGCATGTGCCAGCAACCAACCCCTCTGGAGTGACCTTGCTGTTTACGGCATGCCAGCCAAGCTGAGCCACTGGACCGTAGGTTATGCCGTCAATCCAGCCCTCGTTTACGGCGTGGGCTATGCAATATGTATAGATGGCAGTCGCGCTCGTTTCGAGGTACGAGTCGTTGCGGTCGAGCAACTGATGCCAGAAGCCGTCCATACTCTGCAAGGCAGCCAAACCTTTCACATGCAGGCGAAGCTGATTAAGCACGAAGTCGCGGTCCTTATGATTCTTAGGGAGCATATCGAGCAACTCTACGGTAGTGAGTAAAGCCCATCCATTAGCTCTTGCCCAGTGATATGTAGGCTGCTGATTCAGTCCCTCTACATATCCGTGGCGGTAGATACCCTTCTCGGGAAGCCACATGCGCTCAACAAAATGACGGTACATCGTGGCAGCCTCGTCAAAATACTTGACATCGCCTGTGTAAACGCCGCGATAAGCCACGGCTGGGATGCCCATATACATATCGTCGAGCCAAATGGTGTTGCGCTGCGGTCTGTGGCGCGCAAATGTTCCGTCGGGAAGGCGATACTGCTTCTTCTCTATAAAGCGGAAATAGTTCTCAACAAGCGAGTCGAGCCCTTTCGTGCCGAGCTTCTTGCCTGCCTTCATCATTGCCGTACACATCGTTCCGCAGTCGTCGAGGGCACGCGGATTGATAATCTGTTCCATCTGGGCGTCCTTGACCTTTCCAGAGAGAGGCTTGAACAGCGGATACATATTCTTCAGGAAGTCGAAGCGGCGCGTAACGTAGTTCTTGTACTTGGCATCGCCTGTGATTGCGCTGGCATCAATCAGAGCCTGATAGGTTATTCCCCACTCATAACTGCCAATGCGGAACGCTCCGCGGTCGAGAGCCGCACCCTCGGGCAGTTTCTTCACCTTACCCATCTCCTTACCGTCCTTAACGAGGCGGGCAGGCGTCTGCGCATCGATATAGGCAAAAATACGGTCGAGCGTAGCCTTCACGTCCTTGGCTTCCAACTCGCCGTAGGTTACGCGATAGTTGGGTTTTAGAAGGTGCAGCGGAGTGGTCATGTCGTTTACCGGTTCGGCATTCTGCGCCGCAATGTTAGCGCACGCAAGCTGAGCAACACATGCCACAGCAATAAGTTTCTTGTTCATTAGTATCTGTATTTTAGTTTTTTTCATTTTGTTATCTGCGCCAGATAGTCGTAGTGGTTTCCCTGTTCAACCATCTTGCATTTCAGTCCGCAATCCTCGGCAACGGCCTTCAGCATCGGGAAGTCGACGTAGAGCCAGTTGAACGGCTTGCCTTTCACCTTGCGATACTGCATCTGATAGTCTACCTCGCCGTAATACTTGTCGTTAAGGTCGATATCGAACGAGCCGTCTTCGTTCTCGAACAGGTATTTAAGGTCGCTCGAGTCGATGAGAATCTTTCCGCCGTCGGCAAGGAGCGAAGCAGCCCTGCGCAGAAGATTAGGCAGGTTCTCGAGTTCTCCGGCTATGCCTGTGCCGTTCATCAGCATCAAGACGGTATCGAAACGCTCGTCGAACATTGGCGAGAAGAAGTTAACGCATTGCACGTTCTTCAATCCTCGCAGGCGCATAGCCTCGCAGCTGAGCGGCGACACGTCGATGGCCGTAACATCGAGTCCCTTATTCTGGAGCGCGATGGCATGGCATCCGGCTCCTGCGCCCACGTCGAGCACTCGTCCCGAAGCCAACCCGAGGGCAACCCGTTCGAGCACCGGAAAACTTTCTTCCGTGCGGAACAGGTACGGAACGGACATCTCGTCATCGTCGAACATGGTTGAGAGGACCTTCAGAGTAGAGGCCTTTCCGGTTGTCTGATAGTCGAGAATAGCCTGCCCCATCGGGTCGCAGTCTTTCGGCAATATGCTGTTTTCTGTCATCATTCGGTCTGTTTTTTCAATTCAGATGCAAAAATAACAATAATTATGGTTGAGAGAAACAAAAAAGGCACTCCCTGCAATAAAAATGCAATGGGGAGTGCCTTCATAATTATTACTGATGTTACTTAATTCGTTATTTACCTTCAAGAAACTCAAGCAACTGCGGAAGCATTTCCTCGGCTTTTCTGCGCCCAGCCTCGTACACGTTGCGCATCTTTGTCTCGTCCTGCTCTATGCGCCCTATGCCGAGTGTCTCGTCAGGACAGACGATGAAGGCTTTTCCGCTGCGCTCCTGCTCGGCAATGTAGTCGAGCTGCGCGTTGTACATCTTATGGCGAACTCTCATAAGCTGCGCCACCTTAGGGAACTTTCTGTGCCATAGACGCAGAAGCAGGTACAGCTGTGCTTTCTTCTTTTTGTAATCCTTAGGCTGGGTAAGTACGACGACGTTCTTGCCGTATCCGCGACCTTCGAGGAACTTGAGCGGAATACTGTCGGTTATTCCGCCGTCGAGATAGTAGTGTCCGTCAATCTCGACAGGCTTGGCAAAGACGGGCATCGACGATGATGCCTTGAACCATTCGAGTCCTTCGCCATCGGCATCGTCTATGCGACGATATACGGGTTTTCCTTCTTCGATATCCGTGCATACGACGTAGAATTCCATACTGTTCTCGCGATAGGTCTTGAAGTCCATCGGGTCGAGCTCGTATGGCAGTTTGTGGTACGAGAACTCGTCGTTCACATAGTTTCCTGTCTGGCGGAGCGATTTCCAGCTCATATATCTCGGCTCGTCCTTGAACCTGATGTTGTAGCGCAAAGCCCTGCCCGGCTGTCTCGACTTGTAGTTACAGCCAAACAGCACGCCGCCCGACACGCCAGCGGTTGCCGGAAAGTCGATGCCGTGCTCCATGAGCACATCAATTACTCCTGATGTAAACAGACATCTCAGTCCGCCGCCCTCGAGCACCAATCCTACTTTGTTTGTCGCATTCATTTTAAGAATAATAAGATAGAAAGATTGCGCCACAAAAATACTAACAAATATCAACAATCAGCCTTACCAAACGTCGTATTTTATGGCACAAATGTCACAAAAAGCGTACAGACTAAACATTATTAGCCAGATTCTCCCTGTATTTCTGCGGCGACACGCCCAGTTTCTTCCTTACATACCTGCCAAAGAAACTCTGGTTAGGGAATCCAAGGATGGCTGATATCTGTTTGATGTTCATATCGTCGCGTCTAAGCAGGCTCTCGACATCTCTCAGCACCGCCATGTCTATAACCTGAAGTGCCGTCTTTCCGGTAACCTTACGGCACACGGTTGAGAAATACTTAGGGGTAATGTTCAGTTTCTCGGCATAATATGATACCTGATGATACTTAGGCGACGAGCTTTCGAGCAGCAAAAGGAACTGCTTGTAGATGCTGTCGGCCGAGGAAAATTCTGTCCTTGGGAAATCCATGCGGTTTATTATCGCGCCTCCAAACTCGTATTTGAAAGCCGTAAGCAGAGCTTCCATTATCTCCTTCTGATACGGCAAATCTTTTTGGGCAAGGCGGCTCTTCAGCAAGTCGCAGTACTGACTGAATACGCGGACGCTGTCCTCATCAATAGAAAAGACAGGATTCTGCTTCAGGAAAATCTGCATGTTTATCGCCTCCCTGTCCAACGCGAATATCTCTTCGGCATATTCACCCGAAATTGCTATCGACTTCACCTCGGCATCGACACTTATCATGAGCTTGCGCAACACGATGCTCGGCTGACCGAAAAGCATCTGATTCTGCTTAATCCTATATATCTTGTCGTTTATTGACACCTCGGCACTTCCCCTAAGCAAGAGGACAGCCACATAATCGTTCATAACAATTTCGCGGTCGAGCATCTCTCTCCTTATCTCGTCGAGACTGGTTATCACCGTTATGCGTCTGTCGGTACAGACATCACAATTCAATAAAAAATCTTTCATGACTTTCGTTTTTTCTGATTCTGCTGCAAAGTAAGCATTTTTTCGTCTATGTCTGTTGTCTCAAAAGCCCTTATTAATGTCTTATTTTTCCTTTTTAGTAATATAGAAAGAAAAATAGAACAACTTCGGAGATATTTTTCTGTCCCATAATTCCTTTTTTCATTATTTCTTTGCGGCAGAAAACGAATAAAAAGACACTATATGATTAGAAAAAGTTATTTAGCATTTTTTGTCGGAATCGCTACTCTGACATCATGCGCAGAAAAAGAGATTAAGACGGAAGACAACGCCGTGAGCGTAAAAACCGAGCAAGTGCACGCCACGGCAGACTACGACGTTATGCCGTATGTAGGAACGGTAGAGGCTTCGAACACCACAACGGTAAGCTTCACCTCTATGGGGATTGTTCAGAAAGTATTATTCGACGAGGGGCAGACGGTAAGAAAAGGACAGCTGATAGCAACGCTCGACCCAACACAGGCGCGAAACTCGGTAGAGGCTGCCGATGCCACTCTAAGGCAGGCAAAAGACGCCATCTCGCGATACAAGCAACTGCACGACAACGGCTCGCTTCCCGAGATACAATGGGTCGAGGCGCAGAGCAAGCTTCAGCAGGCTCAGGCAAGCTACGACATGGCTAAGAAGATGCTCGACGACTGCAATCTGTACGCTCCCGTGAGTGGCATCGTTGGCAAGAAATATGTTAATGCCGGAGAAACGGCACTTCCGGCACAGGCAGTCCTGTCTATCCTCGACGTAAACAACGTAAAGGTTCTGGTTTCTATTCCCGAGAAAGAGATAGGCTCAATCAAAGCCTCAACGCCTTCGACAATCAAGGTGGAGGCTCTCGGCGGAGCATCTTTCAAGGGCGGAAAGATTGAGAAAGGCGTTCAGGCAGATGCCATAACCCGAACATACAACGCCAAGATTTCGGTTCAGAACAACGGACAGAGGCTTCTGCCGGGAATGGTGTGCAACGTCTGCTTCGGCAACGGCAAGGGCAACGAAAAGATGGCGATAACCGTTCCGGTTACAGCCGTGCAGAAAGGCTCCGACGGACAGATGTTCGTATGGAAAGCCAACGGCAACAAGGCGGTAAGGAGCAACGTCAGGACTGGCGAAAGCATCGGCAACCGAATAGTTATTGAGGAGGGCTTGAACGACAACGACATCATCATAACCGAAGGCTATCAAAAAATAAGCGATGGCTCAGAAATAAAAATGTAACAGATTATGAAAAAGAAAAATAAGATAAACTGGGTTTCGTACCTGATGCACAACTTCCGCATCACGGGACTGATAATAATCCTGCTGTTCGTCTTCGGAATCTTTGGCTTCGACAAGATGGCTAAGTCGGAGTTCCCCGATTTTGTGATAAGGCAGGGCGTCGTGGTTGCCGTATATCCGGGCGCAACGGCCGAAGAAGTTGAGGAGCAGGTAGCCAAGCCGCTCGAACGCTACCTCTTCACCTACGACGAGGTAAAGAGGCACAAGACAACCACCACGAGCACCAACGGAATGTGCATCGCAATGGTCGAGCTTCAGGACAACGTAAACAACAAGGACGAGGTTTGGAGCAAGATTAAGCACGGTCTTAACTCTTTCAAGAGTCAGAGCCTGCCAAGCGGCGTACTCGCCCTGAGCGTGAACGACGATTTCGGCTCTTCATCGGCATTGCTCATAGCCATAGAGAGCGACAGCCGCAGCTATAAGGAGCTGAAGAAGTACGGCGACGACCTTGCCGACCGTCTCAGACAAGTGCCTTCGGTAAGCAACGCGGTTCTGTACGGCAACAATCAGGAGCAAATAACCGTCTACATAGACCAAGAGCGTCTGGCTTCGTACGGAATAGGAAAGATGGCTGTAGTGCAGGCTATGCAGTCTGCCGGACTGACCACAATGAGCGGCGGCATCAGCGGACTCGAAAAGAACATGCCGATACACGTCAAGCCAAGTCTTGCAAGCGAAAAGGAGATTGAGAACCAGATTATCTTCAGCGGAACGGACGGCAAGGTTGTGCGCGTGAAGGACATAGCCACCGTAAAGCGCGAATACGACGCAAACAGCAGCCGAATAGACTACAACGGCAACCAGTGCGTTCTGCTGTCGCTCGAGATGATTGAGGGCAACAACATCGTTGAATACGGAAAGGACGTGCAGAAGGTGCTCGATGATTTCACAGCCAACGAACTGCCTAAGGATGTGTCTATCATCCGCATAGCCGACCAATGCAAGGTGGTAGGAAACAGCGTAAGCGACTTCATGGTGAACCTTATCGAGTCGATGATTATCATCATCGTCGTTATGCTACTGCTGTTTCCGTGGCGCACTGCCATCGTTGCAGGCATCACCGTGCCTCTCAGCACGTTCATCTCGGTGGGGATAATGTACATGTGCGGCATTCCGCTCAACACCGTAACCCTTGCCGGACTGATTATCGTGCTCGGAATGGTGGTAGATAATGCCATCGTGGTTCTCGACGGCTATCTTGAATATCTCAACAAGGGCTACAGCCGATGGTATGCGGCAGCAATATCGGCACAGCACTACTTTATGCCAATGATGCTTGCCACTCTGTGCATCGCCATCATCTTCTTTCCTCTGCTCCTCACAATGGTCGGAATGACTGCCGATTTCGTTGAGTGGCTTCCGTGGACAATCCTCATCAACCTGATGGTTTCGCTGATTCTTGCCGTTGCCACCATTCCGGTTTTGGAGTTCATGTTCATAAAGAGAAAAAACATGAAGCAGAAAAAGGCAAAGAAGGAACTCACCAACTATGTTCAGGATTACTACGAGAAGGTTCTGAAATGGACATTCCGCAACCCTTGGACAACCATCTGCGGAGCTGTTGCCATTACCGTCATGTCGTGCCTGCTGATTGCCCCGAACATGAAGGTAAGAATGATGCCTGTTGCCGACAGAGATATGTTTGCCGTCGAGATAACTCTTCCCGACACCAAGGGACTGAACGAGACAACAGAGATTGCCGATTCTGTCTACAATCTGTTGAAGCAGGAAGACGACGTGGTGGGCATAACGCGCTTCATCGGCTGCTCATCGCCACGATTCCACGCTGCCTACGCTCCTAAGATTGCAGGAACGAACTACGCCCAGTTCATCGTGAACACAAAGTCGGTAGAAGCCACCGAAGCATTGCTCGACAAGTACGAGCCGATGCTGAGCGAGCACTACCCTAACGCCTTCGTCAAGTTCAAGCAGCTTGATTTTCAGAATGTTCCTATTTTCGAATATCGTTTCTACGGCGAGAACAGCGACAGTCTTCGCACGGCTGCCCAAGAGATGGTGGCAGAAATGCGCAAGAATCCCGACATCATGTATGTCCATACCGACTGGCAGGAGCAGCGTCCGTTCATAGAGGTTGAACTCGACCCAGTCGCTTCGTCTCAACTTGGCATAAACCGCACGCTGTCCGAACTTCAGCTTGCTCTGGCAACTGGCAGCACGACGGTTACGAGCGTGTGGGAAGGCGACTATAACGTTCCTGTCAAGATAAAGGACGTAAACAGTCAGCAGTTCGATTGCAGCGACATCAACAATCTGTATCTCTCCTCGGCTGCGACAAGCGTTCCGCTCCGTCAGATAGGCGATGCGCACTACTCTTGGGGAGCAACGAACATAATCCATCGTGAGGGAGAACGATGCATCACGGTTACGGCAGAGCTGAAGAAGAACGTTCTCTCTGCCCCTCTGCACAAGGAGTTCGAGAATATAGCCAGAACAAAGATTCACATCCCCGACGGAGTAAGATTCGAAGTAGGCGGCGAGCCTGAGAACAACAACGAGACGATAACGCCACTCGCACAAGGTATGGCAATTTCGGTTGTAATCATATTCTTTTTCATCCTGTTCAACTTCCGCCAATACAAACTGACGTTTGTCTGCATCGCCGCCATAAGTCTCAGCATTCCGGGCGCAATCATCGGTCTTGCTCTGATGAACCGTGCCGTCGGCCTGACTTCGGTCTTCGGCTTCATCACCCTTATGGGAATGATTATGCGAAACGAGATTCTGATTTTCGAACATGCCAACGACCGCGTAAAACAGGGCTGGACGGTAAAAGATGCAGCCTATGATGCCGGACGGCGACGCATGGTTCCGATATTCCTGACAACAGCCACCACCGCCGTTGGAGTTGTGCCGATGATTATAGAGGCAACAAACTTCTGGATGCCTGTGGGAGTAACAATCTTTGCCGGCGGAATAGGAGCCTTGATAATGGTCGTAACCGTATTGCCGGTTGTTTATTGGAAACTTAACGAAAAGAAAGACAAAAAGATATGCGCAAATTAGTTTTGTTTATCACAACAGTTCTGCTCTGTGCGCCAGCCGTGGCCCAGAAGCAATATTCGCTCGAAGAGTGCATAAATATAGCCTTGCAGAACAACACTAAATTAAAGACTTCTGAAAACGAGATTTCGAGTGCCAAGGAGCAGAAGAAGGAGGCGTTTGCCAACTACATTCCGCAGGTAAGCGCAACGGCTGCCGGATTCGTAGCCGACAAAGGGCTGGTACAGATGAACCTCTCTCCTCTCGGCATTCCGCAGACAATGGAGATGGTAGACGACGGCGTTCTTGGCAGCGTCTCGGCAATGCTGCCGCTCTATGCCGGCGGACAAATTGCGACGGGCAACAAACTTGCCAAGGTGGGAATAGAGGTCAGCACACTAAAGCATAACATATCGGCAAACGAGGTAAAACTCAACATCACTCAATATTTCTGGAACATTGTTATGCTGAAAGAGAAACTGAACACGCTGGCCATCGTAGACAACCAACTGAAGGCCATCGAGCAGAACGTAAACACCGCCGTAAATGCAGGTGTGGCAAACCGAAACGACCTTCTGCAAGTAAACCTTAAGCGCAACGAGCTGAAAAGCTCGCGCATCACGGTAGAGAACAGCATCACCATCTGCCGCAATATGCTGTCGCAAAGCATGGGACTTGGCATCGACAGCATCGACGTGTTTTGCTCAATTGCCGAGCAGATGCCGCAATCGCCATCCAACCTGTATGCCTCGGCACACGATGCCGTTCAGCAGACAAGCGAGTATCAGCTTCTTCAGCAAAACGTAAAGGCGCAGAAACTACAATACAAGATGAGCGTCGGAAAGAATCTCCCGACCGTTTCGGTTGGCGGAATGTACAGTTACAACAATCTGATGGACAAAAGCCAGAACAGCCTCATCGGTCTGGCAACCGTAAGCATTCCGATAAGCAACTGGATTGGCGGTTCGCACAATATGAAGAGACAGAAAAACGAGGTGCGTAATGCCGAAAACAGTCTGAAGGACAACGGCGAACTGCTCGTCATCAACATCAAGAACAAGTGGAACGCGCTGAACGAGGCTTACAAGCAGATTGAAATCTCGCAGAACAGCATCGGCCAGAGCAAAGAGAATCTTCGTCTGCACACCGACTACTACAACGCCGGCACTTGCACCATGAGCGACCTTCTCGAGGCACAGACGATGTTTCAGCAAAGCAAGGACAGATTTGTGGAAAACGTAACTCAATACGAGATAAGAAAGACTGAATATCTCCAGAGCATTGGAAGATAAACAAGCAAAAAGCCTTCGGAATCAAAAAAGAATCCGAAGGCTTCGTTTTTATTGATAGCAAAACTTTTTCTTACTCTACCGTTACCGATTTTGCCAAATTTCGAGGCTGGTCTACGTTCAGTCCCTTCTGAACGGCAACGTAATAAGCCAGCAACTGCAACGGAATTACGGCAAGCAGCGGAGACAGTCTGTTAAGCGTCTCAGGAATCTCGATGCAGATATCTGCAATCTTCTTAACAGTTTCGTCGCCTTCTGTTACTATGGCGATGATTCGTCCGTTACGAGCCTTAACCTCCTGAATATTGCTGATAATCTTCTCGTACAGGCACTGATGCGTTGCTATTACTACAACAGGCATCTCGGCATCTACAAGGGCGATAGGTCCGTGCTTCATCTCGGCTGCCGGATAGCCCTCGGCGTGGATGTACGAAATCTCCTTCAACTTCAAAGCACCCTCAAGGGCAACAGGATAGTTGTATCCGCGTCCCAGATAGAGGAAGTTCTTTGCGTATGTGAACACCTTTGAGAACTGCTCAATCTTCTCGCTCTGCTTAAGCAGTTTCTGCATCTTGGCAGGGATACGGGCAAGTTCCTTCAATGTCTCGTCGTAATCTTCTTCGGAGATTGTGTTCTTAGCCTTACCAAGTGCAAGGGCAACGAGCGTGAGCACCGTAACCTGACCGGTAAACGCCTTTGTTGATGCCACACCGATTTCCGGTCCAACGTGAATATATGTTCCGGCATCGGTTGTACGGGCAATAGACGAGCCTACGGCATTTACTATACCGAATACCAATGCGCCCTTGCTCTTAGCCAACTGGATGGCTGCGAGCGTATCGGCAGTCTCGCCACTCTGCGAGATGGCAATAACAACATCGTGGCTGTTTATTATCGGATTTCCGTAACGGAACTCTGATGCGTACTCAACCATCACAGGCACGTTGCACATCTCCTCGAACAACTGCTTGCCGATGAGTGCCGCATGCCAACTTGTTCCGCAGGCTACGATGATTATCTTGTCGGCATTCTTCAATTTCTCCTCGTGCAACTCTACGGCAGAGAGTTTTACGCGCATCTCGTCGAGCAGAAGACGACCGCGCATACAGTCGCTAAGACATGCAGGCTGGTCGAAAATCTCCTTCAGCATGAAGTGCGGGAAACCGCCCTTCTCGAGTTGTCCCATATTCAACTCTACCTTCTTAATCTGAGGCGAGATGTTATAGTTCTCCAAGTCAACAATCTTGATTTCCTTGTCGCGGTGAAGCGTTGCCACCTCGCCGTCGTTAAGGTAAACCATGTTCGTTGTATATTCGGCAATAGGCGAAGCGTCTGACGCTATGAAGAACTCTGAATTGTTCTCGCCTATACCAATTACCAACGGACTACTCTGACGAGCCACGATAATCGTGTCGGGGTCGTTCTGCTCTATAACGCAGATTGCATAGGCACCGATTACGATACGCATTGCAACGCGGACAGCCTCGCCAAGAGTACAATTGTTCGACTCTTTCAGATACTCAATCAACTGAGCAACGACCTCGGTATCGGTCTCGCTCACGAATTTAAAGCCTTTTTCAATAAGGTCGGCCTTCAACTCTGCGTAGTTCTCGATGATACCATTGTGAACCACAGCAATGTTGCCCGACTGAGACTTGTGAGGATGCGCATTAACGACCGAAGGAACGCCGTGTGTTGCCCATCTGGTGTGAGCAATACCAATGGTTCCAGTAATGTCCTTGTCGGCAGTCTCAGCCTCGAGCACAGCCACTTTGCCCTTAGCCTTGTAAACATTTAATTTTTTAGTATTAGAAATAAGTGCAACGCCTGAACTATCATAGCCGCGGTACTCTAATCTCTTTAATCCATTTATCAGTATCGGATAAGCTTTTCGCTTTCCAATATACCCAACTATGCCACACATGTCAATTAATAGTTTTTTTACTTGATAATTTCAACTTCGCAAAGGTAAGAAAAACAAATCACTTTCTTTTAGTTTTCCTGAAAAAAAATTGCAAAAAGTCAGAATTTAGTTTTTTTAACATTTAAGTTATCCTATTTTACACATTTTTCATACAAAACGTGTTGAATGACATACTTTTTTTTTTGCAACAGACAAAAAAGATACATATCTTTGCAATCGTTATCCTGAAAACAATCTTTTTACCTAGAAGATTAAAAAGGAGGCCACTGCGAAGTGCCCTCCTTTTATTTTTGCCTTTATTTTTGTTTTATCAGAACTTGTATCCCAAAGTAAGCAGAACCTGATTGCGCTTGTTTGTAAAGCTTGTAGGCATCAGCTTGCGGCTTGCCTGTGGCTGATAGTCGTCGAATGCGTAGAACTCGCCCTTCTGACTTGAAAGCTGATATGCGAAGTCGAGATATGCCTTTGTAAATCTGAATCCGATACCGCAAGTGTATCTGTTAATGCCATACAGATTGCTGAAGTCGGTAGACGTAAGCGTATAGATTGCGTCAGAGCCTGATGCTGCATATCGGCTGTTATCAGGGTCGAGGTTGCGGTACGAATTCTCGTAGAACATAGGCGAAACGTAGTTGTAGCCTGCGCGAAGGCTTAGTTTTGGCGTAACCTTGTACTCTGCACCAATCTTGAATGTAGATACGCCCTTCAGCATCTCTGAGTTCAGACCAGTAACAACGGCATCCTCAACATCATCGTCGTACTTGTACTTTAGCGAACTCCAGTCCTGATACTCATATTCGGCATCGATGGCAAACTGAGTTCCAACGGTTGTAGCCGCGCTCAAACCAAACTTCCAAGGTGTCTCAATGCGATAGTCGTTAATGAATGCACCCATTTCATACGGATGATAGCCTTCAATATTCTTGTCAACATCAATAGAGGCAAAGCCGTTGTCCACCTTCATGTAATATGCCGTTGGAGTTGAGATTGAGATACCGAAGCGGAACGGATTATCCTCTATCGGACGTATTATCGCGCCTACCTTGAAATCTACCGCCGTACCTGTTGTCTTCAGATAGTTTGAGAGGTCGTATCCGCCATCTGCATTCTCCTCGCTATAAAGCGATGCTATCTCGTGCGACAGGAACGAACAGCCAACCGCTGCTCCGAAGTAGAACTGATTGTCGAAGTTGAATGCCAGCGAGAAATCGAGCTGGTTTCTGCTTCCTCTCTCGTACTTCTTAAAGCCGTATTCCGACGCACCTATACCTATGTAATTGCCTTTCTCATCCTTGGCAAGAAGTCCTGTCTGATAGCCGAATTCTGCCATGTCGCTTACGCGTCCCGGACTTTTAAAAAGTTCTTCCATCTGATAAGTCTGCGACAAGCCTGTGCCAAGCGGTCTGGCATCGAAGAACACATTATGGTATGCCTTATCCTTGTGATAGTTGAATCCGATGTTGAAATACTCGGGTGAGTCGCCTACCTCGAAACTGAACACAACGCCCAACTGGTCGAACGATACGAAGTTCTCGCCCTTGTTCAGGAACTTGCGGCTTTCGTCGCCCGTATTATTGCTAAGGCTGAAGGCGCAGTCGCCCTTGCGATAAAGTCCTATACCAGCCGGATTAGACTGCATTGTAGAGATGTCGGCTCCAAGGGCGTTCATAGCACCGCCCATGCCCACATATCGGGCTGTACCATTAAGGTCTGAGCTTGTGAGTGATGTCAGATTGTAAGCATCCTGTGCGTTGGCATTGGCAGCAACCATTGCTGCCATAATTGCCATGTATCTTAAATTTCGTTTCATCTTGAATGATATTTACTGTTTAAGGTTTTATGGAGAGAAGATTATCTGCGACCGCCACCATGACCGCCACCCGAACGTCCGCCGCCGAATCCGCCGCCAGAGCGACCTGAGCTTGAGCCAGATGAACGGCTTGGGCTTGAGTAACTGCTGCTTGAGCGGCTCGGACTTGAATAGCTGCCGCTTGAACGGCTGCTGCTACCCGAATAGCTTCGAGAGCTGCTTGAACGGTTGTAGCCGTCGTTGCTCATGCGGTTTGAACCCGAACGTGAGTAAGAAGAATTGCTGCTTGAGCGAGACATTCCGCTAACGCTTTCGCGTGTAGCACCGCGCTCAACCGTGCGTCCTCTGCCGAAGCCCATAACCTGCGAACCTCTTCTCGGACCGCCGCCAACAACGCCTCCGCGAGTTGGAGCATAAGGCGCACCGTGATGCGGAACAACCATTCTTCTGCCGCCATGTCTTACAGGAACGTAGTGGCGTGCAACGCCTCTTCCGTGATGCCAAGGCAATCTGTAATATCCACCGCGCCAAGGGTTTGCATAATAGCGGTGGCGATGCCATCCCCAATAGCTGTAGTAGTAGTTGCTACGCCACAATCCCCAGTGGTTGTAACGCCAGTCCCACCACCAGCGGTTGGTGAATGTAGGGAAGCAATACAAGTAGAATCCGTCGTCGTAGATATTCCAGAGCCAAGGGTCGGCAAATGTCAGGATATCAAAATACAACTGCGTTCCGTAAGGAATTGCGTATCTCGGATTTCGGTATCGTATTATCTCGCGTGCATACTCGTAGTCGTCTGCCGTGCCGTGGAATCCGTTAACCCAGCAGCTGTCGGTCTCAAAGTTAGGCTGAGGCATGTTCTCGTAACTCAGCGTATCGTTGAACGCCTGATCGCTGCCTATATAAGTTCCTCTACGAGTGTATTCGTCGAACTGCCCGACTCCGTTACCCATAGCCGCCTCTTCGATAGACTGTGGAGTCTGCTGCACCGCAGGCTTAGCCGTCTTCTTTGAAGGGATGAAGTACATGTCGTCGTCAGTATTCTGTGCCAGAGACGATGCAGAAACTGTCATTGCCAAAAGCAAAAATAATACATTTCGTTTCATTGTATTTCGTTTTTTAATGTTGTCTTTCTATTCACATTGCAAAGATAATATAATTATATTCTCACAAAAAGAGATTTTTCCTAATTGCAAATCGGGATTTCCCTATTTTGACAAATCTGTTGAAGACACCGGAAGCGTCTACGCTCAGTAACCATAACCTAATGTCCTGCCGAATTTGCCTTATGTCCTGCCGAATTTCCGCGCTCGACCTATGGTCGCTTGCTACCAAAGCGACGCAAGAATTCCCACCGCTAAACTTCCATTTACGAGCATTGTCAATTATGAATTATGAATTGTGAATTAAAATTCCACCGCTAAAAAAATTCGCACATAACATTTTGTCGCTTTGCGACAATGCGAGTTGCAAACTCGCGGTATAATGCCGCTGCCGAATTCGGAAATTCGGCAGAACGAGGGGGCGAGCGCGAAATTCGGCAGAACAAAAGTCTACGGCACACGTTCCTTTGTCCATTCTATAAACTCACGCGTATAACAAGGTTCTGGTGTCTGAAATAAGCCTTTTTCATACGCTTCTTTATGTAACTTCGGAAGCCCCTTGTACATTTTTCTTCGTTCTTTGTTTATCTTCCGATATGACATAAAATCATAGTATCCCAAAAGGAACATTATAACCTCAACATTATCACAATTCTCGGATAATTCTAAATCTGCATCTTCATAACCAACATACCTAAAAAATATTTTATTCGCAGACAATGGTACTTCTATTTGAAAACGACCATTTATATCTGTCACACCAACATAGTTGCTGTCATTAACAATAATGCGTACATCAACAATTGGCTCGAAATCACATTCGTCAACAACGATGCCTTTAATTATCCTATTCTGTGAGCAAACAGGACAAGATACAGCCATAATCAAAAGTAAAAAAATATATTTAGCCATAATGCAAGTTTTTCATATTAAATTGGTGCTTTAACGGCTGTAAATATACAAACTATTTTTTGACAGAAGACTATTTTTGACAGTATTTTGAAAAAATCGTTTTGCAACAATAGGAATCCCTCCCTGTTCTGCCGAATTTCCGAATTCGGCTGAGAAAAAAATCGGGAATTTGACGTTCGAACCCCGTTCACTTGCAAACGAAGGGACGCAAGAATTCCCACCGCTGAAAAAAAGTTATGCAAAGCCAAAGCGACAAGAGGTCGAGCGCGGAAATTCGGCAGAACAAGGGGGGAACAAACGACCATAGGTCGAGCGACACCCCCAACAGAACGAAAGAAAGTTGAATTTGCAGACGCTGGAAGCGTCTCCGCTCAGTAACCTTAGGTCGGGACGACCTGCGGAAAAGCCATCAACCAACAACAAGCACTCTGAAGGAGTGCCCCATCTGCTGCAATATGATGCACTTCTTTTAGCCGAACGCTTCTGTTTTTGCCAGCATTTTGAAAAACAAGAGCGGAAAAAACGAAAGAGTTAATTCTTCGTTTTTCCGCTCTGCTGTTTATTTTGCAAGTGTATGCCTTGAGGACATTACAAATGCTTCATGTTGAGGCGTCTTTGATTCGAAAAACTACAAGTTAAAAATAATTCCGTAAAGTTGCCCACAAGCAAACAAACGCAATAAATAATACACCAAACACAATTGGTATCGTCCAGTCTGGAATATATCTGTTCAGTACACACTTCTCATATTTCTGAAACAATAAGACTCGCTCGTTTTCTTTATCATATATTCTGAATTTACAGTAAAATATGATTGCAAGAATTATAATATATATATAAGTTGATGTTTTTAAATATTGCCCATATAATATATCTATCGGGATTAAAATAAAACTTGTCATCCCAAAAAAGAGTAAGCTACAATAAAGTGCTGCAGCAAAACAAGCCACATCTCTTCCTCCCCCCGGTGCCTTGATAAAATGCTTGTATAATCTATAAAAGATATAATTAAAAATATTTGAAAACATAATGTAAATATCCGTTATTTTAATCAATTAAACCTTCATCTACCACTACTATTCAGGATAATTACGCAAAATTACAAAAAAAATCGACATCTGGCGAACGTTTCTGTCTTTCATATCGGTCCGCCGATTTTGCAGAACAAATCCTTTAGTGAAAACTTTTTTCTATCGATAAGACTCGTATGTAATATAAATATCTGATACATATAATAAACGAGTTGGATAATTACTCCCACCCCCTTGCTATCGACTTCTTCAACTTCACCACAACCTACCCATCACCTAATCTGGCTACACCTTGCATATATCTTACATATACCAAACATATACCCAACATATAGCTTACATATAGCCAACATATAGCTTACATATAGCTTACATATAGCCAACATATAGCTTACATATAGCTTGCATATACCTTCCCTATACCTTCCCTATACCTTGCATATACCTTGGACGTTCCTTGGACGTTCCTTGGACGTTCCTTGGACGTTCCTTGGACGTTCCTTGGACGTTCCTTGGACGTTCCTTGCTACTAGCATATACTAAACGGACAATTTCTGACGAAATTGTCCGTTATAAATCCTCAGCAGTGAATTATGAATTCTGAATTTTGAAT
>JAEEGI010004847.1_pt1 | contig 31241 bp, 29 predicted proteins | sample 8958751 | NCBI WGS metagenome assembly JAEEGI01 (sample SAMN16246545, study PRJNA631951) | gut metagenome | biome: gut microbiome; feature: rumen; material: KS-attached | host: Bos | place: Iran: Karaj | collected 2018-10 | reverse complement strand
GCGCATAATCTCCCCCTGCTTGAACCAGACCCCGAAGCCATGTATAATGGAGCCTGAATATGTGTCAGAAAGTCTCATCTGCTCTCGATAGTAAATGAGAGTACATGCTGAGCGATCTGCTTGCTATGATCTAGCCCTACCTCGTGACGGGCTATACGGACCTGCGGCAGGGGATTGATGGGCCGGCCGGGATCATACAGGGAAAACTGAACCTGAATCCGTACAGCAGCGTGGTCTTTCTCTTCTGCGGAAGAAGACGCGATCGGATCAAGGGGCTCCTGTGGGAAGGAGAGGGTTTCCTGTTGCTGTATAAGCGTCTGGACAACGGCGTTTTCCAATGGCCGAGGACGGAGACAGAGGCGTTGCTGTTGACGGAGCAACAAGTTCGGTGGCTGACGGAAAGGCTCGAGTTTGAACAACCCAAAGCCATCAAGCCCGGAAAACCGGGGCTGTTCTATTGAATTTACAGGGTGTTTCCCGTATTTTTCCCCAGTATCCATTGAATTCCTCTCTGTATTCTGATATGCTGTAGGCATCAGAAATACAGGGAGGAATTTGCATTTATGAAGGTGAAGATCACAGCCGAGCAGTATTCCTCTCTGGTGAGAGAAAATACGGAACTGAAAGCTCAGGTAAAGGATTTACAGGAAGATCTGCTTGCCGTACAATCCTAACTGAACTAGCTGAAGAATCAACTGTTCGGGCAGAAGAGTGAGAAAGCGGAATATGTTCTTCCCGTCAGTGAGCAGATTCACTTGTTTGAGGACGCCGCTCCTCAGACGGAAGCCGTTACGGTCAGGGAGCATACCAAACGCGCGAAGCGGACTCATGAGGAAATCTTTGCGGGCATGCCGCGGGATGTCGTGGATATACCCGCCGACAAGATCTGTGAGCAGTGCGGATCGGAAATGGAACACGTCAGCTGAGAGCACGCGCGGTATCAACTGACCATGACCTCGGCGCAGTACAAGCTGACGGAATACCGTGAAGAAGTCGTCAAATGCCCGTGATGCGGAGCGGAAAAAGAGAAGAATGACGATCTTTCCACCGCAAAGTCGATGTTTCACAGAGGAAAGGCCTCTGCCGCCTTCATGCCGGCCAGTTACTGCACCGCTTCTCTTCTGGCCTATATCGTGAACGAAAAGTTCGGAAAGGCCGTTCCGCTGTACCGGTTGGAAAGCGAGTTCAAGTCGAAGATCATTCCTCTGACCCGTGCCACGATGGGAAATTGGTTCAGGTACGCAGCCGAGAATTTCCTCGCGCACATTTACAACATCATGAAGGAAGAACTGCTGAAGCTCAACGTGATCAACCCGGACGAGACGGGGACGCTGGTGCTTCACAAGCCGGGAAGGAAAGCGCCGACTGATTCGCAGATGTGGGTATATGTCGGAGAGACGCAGGACGGGAAAAGCATCTCCCTGTTCCTGTGTGCCCCCACCCGGAATGTCGACAACGCGATGGCTTTCCTCAGAGTCTACAGCGGACCATGTTTGCAACGGGTACGATACAATACAACAAGCTGAAAAAGGCGACCCGGTGCGGGTGCTGGGCGTATGTCCGATGGAAGTTCATGGATACGCTGCGGAACAAGCTGAAACTGACGGAAGATCCGGACGCCGCCCGCCTCCGGAGGATAAAGAGCCTGGAAGCGCGTCGGAGAAGGCGATCTGGTATATCAACCGACTCTTTGCTCTGGAGCATATCTACAGCGGCGAGGAGCCTGAATTCCACGAGAACGGGAAATTCCGCCGCTGGGTCAAGATCCGTGAACCGCTGACGCCGGAGGAAAAGAAAGCAGAACGCCAGAGACGGTCGCAGCCGGTACTGGAGGAGTTTTACGCATGGCTGGATACCGTTCCGCCTTCGTCCAAGGGAGACCTTTACAAAGCGATTCATTTCGCTCTGAACGAAAAGAAATATCTCACCCGATTCCTGGAAGACGGGAACATACCGCTCTCCAACAATCGGGCAGAGAGCGCAATCCGGCCTTTCGTCGTCGGAAGAAAGAATTGGCTGTTCTCTGCGACCCCGGAAGGCGCGGAAATTTCCGCCATGATATACTCCATAGTCACCACGGCGAAATCGAATGGGCTGAATGTCGAAGAATATCTCGAAAAAATATTTTCACACCCCGACGCGATGATCCTGCCATGGTAAAACAGCCGCAAACCCTTTCGTCAGCTCACTTTGAGCTGGTTTTTCCTTTCACACAGGACAGGGGGAGGTTATGCGGTTACGGTTTCCTCGCAAGCTCCCTCCGGGTTTCGTCGATGAATCCGTCCAGGATCGCCGGGTGACTGTTTACGACATAGGGCAGGCGGTTGTCCTCGAACGCGGAATCCCGGTCTTCGGGAATATTGAAGCTCTTCGCCCATTCCTTGTTGGACCGGGAAAACCGACCGTCATAGTCCTTTTCGTTCACCGTTACGGCAAGCACAAACATTGTTCTGCTCCGCCCGAACGCCTCCAGCACCTCCTTTACCGCGGCAGGGTCAAGGTGCATCCCGTCAAAGTGTTTTCGGATCGATTCTTCAATGGCCTCTTTACACGCGATATTCTCCCGGCGTGATACCCGGTACGGACTCAGCTCGTCGTTCTCCCTCGCGTAGGACGCCGGTTTCCGGTACACCGGGAGATAGTCTTTTTCTTCTGGCATAAATCCTCCCAAATGAAAAAGAGACGGTCTTCATTCCGTCTCCGTGGGTTTATTGTGTTTCTTTTCAGGGCTGCTGTCAGCAAATAGATCCCGGCTGCGGTAACGAATCTTCGGGGCCTGCATGGTGTGAGGCCCTTTGCTTTTCTTCACGCGTTTCAGGCAGAAAATCATGTCCGGCGTCCGTTCAAAAAAGCCCTCCTCCCTTATCCAGCTTATCCCGCATTTACAATGCTGTAAGCCGTTGAACTGACATTTCATTTTTCGTCCGCATAGCGGACAGGTCTTGTTGCTCTTTCCCATATTCATTTCCTCGCTGTTTGTATTTACAGTATATCACAGTTCAAACCGTTTGTCCAGAGACTGCCGTCCCGCCATAGATTTTCCGGGAAAAGCCTCTGACGGTTTTTTCTTCATATCACCTGTTCGCTGCGCCGTTTCACCCCGGTTTCCGGATTCCTTATCTGCGCTTTCAGTTCCTGAATCCTGTCCAGAACGGACGGCTTCGCTTTCGTAGGTTCCTCCGGCTCCGTTTCCGCGGCCTGTTCCGTTTTTGTGTGTCCGTCGATGTTCAGGGCCGCGTTCAGTTCGGCCAGCCGCGCGGACTTGACCGCAAGCTCCTCCGCCTGCGGGAACGGTTTGCCGAGCGCCGCCTTTGCCGTTTCCAGTTCCGCCTGCGTGTCCTCTAGCGTTTTCCGCTCGACGGCAATCTTGTTCGGAATCCCGTTCAGAGCGTTATCGAGGCGGATCAGGTTCCCGCGTGGATCGCTGCCCATTTCCACTTTGTACGACAGTTCCCCCCGTAGGGTGAGGAGGTAGTCCTTTCCGAAGTTTATGAGCATGACGGACATCTCAAACCCGCGGTAAGTTCCGATTTTCACCTCTTCCGGCCCCGTCGCGTCTTTCCTTGCTTCCAGAAGGGCCGCGCCCGCTCCGTCCCTGTTCGGATATGCCTGACCTTTCACCACCATCCCGGCAAACCCGTCTTTCGGATGGAGATGCGCCTCGGCTGTCTCCCTATCCCTTTCAAGACCGGCGATCACTTTTCCCGTGTGGGCGATCTTGTTCGGATAGTAGAGAGAGATGTCGTCCTGCAGGCGGTACTGCTGGCTGCGGTGATTTCCTTCGAGGAGTTTCAGCCGCGCCACCTCAATGTCAAGATCCATCTTCTCCTTGATCCGCGGGTCTCCGGCGCAGAGGGCTTTGACTTCGGCGTAGGAAAGCGTCGCTTCGTCGATATCGTCGCACGCCCGCACCGGGGATTTGGAAGTCATGATCTGGCTGATAAACTGCTGCTTTTTTTCGATAACCTGCCAGAGGTAGGCGTCAAAAGTTCCCTCCGTGACATACCGGAAAATGTGTACCTTCGGATTCCTGTTCCCCTGTCGCACAATGCGGCCTTTCCGCTGTTCCAGATCCCCCGGCCTCCACGGACAGTCCAGATCGTGCAGGGCGATCAGGCGGTCCTGGCAGTTGGTTCCGGCCCCCATCTTGGAGGTGGAACCGATCAGGACGCGCACCGTTCCGTTCCGGACTTTGGCGAACAGTTCCTTTTTCTTTACCTCCGTGTCGGCGTCGTGGATGAACGCGATTTCCTCCGCGGGAACGCCGCGGGAAACGAGCTTCGCGCGTACGTCGTCATAGACGGAAAACGGCGCTTCTTCCGGCTCCGCGATCCTGTCTGCCGCCGTCTCGACCGCGTGCAGTTCCGGATCGTCGATCCGCGTCGGCTTCGGCGGAGCGGGGGTTTTCTTCGGAGTGGACAGATCGCAGAACACGAGCTGCGTCAAGCGGTCCGGCGTCCCTTCCTCCCATATCCGGAATACGTTGTTCACGCAGAGGTTCACCTTGCTTCCCGGATCGTCCGGCAGGTTCGGGTTGATGATCCGCTGATCCAGTCCGAGCTTCCGCCCGTCCGAAGTGATCGCGAGCATGTTGTCCGTCTTCGGATCGACCTGCCTGCTGTGAACCGCGGACGCCCGTTCGGACAGTTGTTTCACCATCTCCTGCTGGATCTCCGTGGGCTTCGCCACGATGTTGTGAAACTCCGCCTCCGGCACGGGCAGATGAAGCTGGTCCGAGGTCTTGATGTCCGCCGCTTCCCGGAAGAGATTCATCAATTCCGGAAGATTGAAAAACTTGGCGAACCGTGTCCGCGCCCTGTACCCCGTACCCTCCGGCGCAAGCTCTATCGCCGTCTGCGTTTCTCCGAAGGTCGCCGCCCACGAATCGAAGTGGCTCATCCCTTTCCGGTCCAGCATATCGTGCTGCAGATACCTCATCATCGTATATAGCTCCGTCATGCTGTTCGATACCGGCGTACCCGTCGCAAAGATCACGCCCTTGCCGCCCGTGATCTCGTCCAGATACCGGCATTTGAGGTACATGTCCGACGATTTCTGCGCGTCCGTGGTGGACAGCCCCGCCACGTTCCGCATTTTCGTGTACAAAAACAGGTTTTTGTAGTTATGCGCCTCGTCGACGAATAACCGGTCCACGCCGAGCTGCTCGAACGTCACCACGTCGTCCCGCGGCTTGTCCAGCAGTTTTTCGAGCTTCGCCTCCAGAGACTTCCGCGTCCGTTCGAGGTCCTTGATGGAGGACCTCTCGCCCCGGCTCCTCTTGAGATCTTCGATGCCGTCCTCGATCTCCCTGATCTGCTGACGGAGAAGCGCCTCCTGCCGCTCCTGCGACATGGGGATCTTCTCGAACTGCGAGTGTCCCATGATGATCGCGTCGTAACTGCCGGTGGCGATCCGCGCGCAGAACTTTTTCCGGTTCGCCGGTTCAAAATCCTTTTTCGTCGTGACAAGGATGTTCGCGGACGGATAAAGACGGAGAAACTCGCTTGCCCACTGTTCCGTCAGATGGTTCGGTACGGCGAACAGGGCTTTGGTGGAAAGTCCCAGGCGTTTGGATTCCATACAGGCCGCGGCCATTTCATAGGTCTTTCCAGCCCCGACCTCGTGCGCGAGCAGGGTATTCCCGCCGTAGAGGATGTGCGCGACGGCGTTCCGCTGGTGATCCCGCAGCCTGATCTCCGGATTCATCCCGCCGAGGGTCAAATGCTCCCCGTTGTATTCCCGGGGACGGTCCGAATTGAAAAGAGCATTGTATTTCCGCACATAGTACCGGCGGCGGTCCGGATCGTCGAAAATCCATTCCCGAAACTTATCCTTGATGACCTGCTGCTTCTGCTGGGCGAGCGTCGTTTCCTCGCTGTTCAGTTTCCGTGTCTCGCGTCCCTCGGGATCCCGCTCGATGTCGTAGATCCGGACGTCCCGGAGGTTGAGGGAATCCTCCAGAATCCGGTACGCGCTGGCCCGGGAGGTTCCGTAGGTCACCGTCGCGTTCACGCTGCTGTCGTCCAGAGACTTGTTTTTGATCTTCCACTCCCCGGTGATCCCGGAGTATTCCACGTCCATCCCGCGCCGCGCGAAGAATCCGGGCTGAAGAAGATCGAACATGAAGTCCCTAACCGTCTCCGGCTCGATCCACGTCGCGCCGAGACGCCCCTCGATCTCCGACGCTTCGAGGTCCCGGGGCTGGGCCGCGCGAAGCGCTTCCGCGTTGTACGCGAACCGGGGATTGCCCTCCGCCGCCCGCTCCGCTTCCGCGAGCTTCTGCCGCACGTTGCCGGAGAGATATTCGTCGGCGGTGACGAAGACGTCCGGCTGTTCCGGCAGACGGAAGACCGCGCCGCGGAGGTCCGTTTCCAGTTCTTCTTCGGTTTTACCGGAAAGAGCGGTCATGTACGCCATATCCACCCGCGCCTTTTCCGAAATAGAGACCGCGAGAGCTTCGGCGGCTGTGTCCACGTGTTCCGCCGCCCGGTGGGGCTGAATCGTGCGCCGGGTGAAGATCTCCGCTTTCTGTTCAAGCTGCCTTTCCTCGTTCAGGATTTCGAGGGAGCAGAGAAGGTAATAGGAATTGTCGTCCGCGAAGGCCAGCCGGTTCGCCCGGTCGTTGATAAGACCGTATTTCGCGGAAAACTCGTCGTACCGCTCGTTCAGTTCCGTCTGAATGGCCCGGATGACCGTATCCGGCGCGTCGTTCAGCTGTTCGTCCAGCAGATTCCGCACGCAGTCCCGCAGGCCCACCATGCCCTTGACGCGGGCTTCGGCAGTGGTATTCAGATCGGGGCGGACCATGATGCTGTTCTCGCGGTAATACAGTTCGCCGTCCACCAGCGTATAGCTGAAATTCCTCACGTCCGGATCGGCGGGGATCGTTTTCCGGATGGCTTCTCCCTCCCCGAGATCGGGCAGTTCCGCTTCCCTGTACGTTCCCCGGATGTTCTGAACCGCGTCGCGCAGAAGGTCTTTCAGGGAAACGTCTTCGCGGGGCTTGACGGTGTAGTCCACGCCGAACCGTCCGTGATCTTCCGTTTCCCGCCCCAGCACCATGTCGGGATGATCCAGAAAGTACCGGTTGACGGCGTATCCCTGATCGTTCTTCCCGAGTCCCACCCAATCCGGCATCGTGACGGCGGGGGAGTCCCGTTTTTGCAGGAACAGAATATCCGTTACGACTTCGGTGTTCGCATTGGCGAGGAAGGCGTTTTCGGGCAGACGGATCGCGCCGAGCAGGTCCGCTCGTTCCGCGATATACCGCCGCGCCTCCTCCCCCTGCGCGTCCATCGTGTAGCGCGAAGTAACGAACGCAATCACGCCGCCCGGCCGCACCTGATCGATGGCCTTCGCAAAAAAGTAGTTGTGAATGCTGAAATTCAGCTTGTTGTACGGCTTGTCGTTGACCTTGTAGTTCCCGAACGGCACGTTTCCGACCGCCAGATCGAAAAAATCCATCCTGTTCGTGCTCTCAAAGCCCGCAACCGTAATATCCGCGTTCGGATAGAGCTGCTTTGCGATCCGCCCGGTGATGCTGTCCAGCTCCACGCCGTACAGTTTTGATTCAGACATACCATCGGGCAGCATTCCGAAAAAGTTTCCAATCCCCATAGACGGCTCAAGGATATTGCCCGAGGTGAAGCCCATCCGTTCGACCGCCTCATAGATCGCAGAGATCACGGTGGGCGTCGTGTAATGGGCGTTCAGCGTCGATCCCCGCGCCGCCTCGTACTCCTCCGGCGTCAGAGCGGCTTTCAGTTCGGCGTATTCCGAAGACCAGTCCTCTTTTCCCGGATCGAACGCCTCCGGGATGCCACCCCAGCCGACGTAGCGGGACAGGGTTTCCTGTTCCTCCGGCGTCGCGGTCCGGCTTTCCGCTTCGATGGCTTTCAGCGTATGGATCGCGTCCATGTTCATGCGGTATTTCGCCTTCGGCCCGCCCTCGCCGAGGCGTTCGTCCGTGATCCGGAAGTTTTCAGGCGGCGGCAGGCTCGGCGTCGGTTCGATGATAGGCTCCCGGTTCCCGCCCGTGAAATCGATCACGATGGAATGCAGGCCGAGTTCCCGCTCGTAATCGGTCAGGTTTCTGTCCCCGGAATAAACGCGGACGCCGGAATAACGGGTAGTTACCCCGGTTTCCGCATCGGACGCCGGTTCCGCGGGTACGGATACGTCCGGAAGGTTCGTTTCAGTTTCGGAGGTAGTTACCCCGGTTTCCGGACCTTCCCGAACGGGTGCGGTGTTGTCCGGCTCCTCGGGAGGCTCCGCCGTCACTTCCGGTTCCGGTCCCTGTACCGCTTCTTCCTCACGCCCCTGCGCGGGTTCGTCCCGGATAACGGTAAAGAGGCCGCTGTCAAGGGACTGTTCAAACCGCTCCCGGTTCATGCCGAAGGGGGATGTGTATTCCCCGCGGGGGAAGGTGTAGTAGATATGGCCCTCGTCCACGCTCTCGATGCGGAACTGCGCTCCGTCCCGGCTCGCGGTATCGACGTGGATCCCGTCCCCGATCCGGTAGGATTTGCCCTGCGGAGTCCGGAACTCCGAGGCTTCCCGCATGGCCGCAAGCTGTTCTTCCGGAGTCTTTCCGGCCAGGCGGTCCCCCGCAATATCCCTCCCGATTTTCAAAAAGGAGATGCGGTTGTCCGTCATGAACCGCGCGTCGTGATAGCAAACAGGGGAGGCGACGATCATCCTCTGATCGTCCCGGAGCTTATGCAAATCTCTGAAAACCGTATCGAATCCGAAATTGACCGGGGCGTAGAAGAAGAGCGTGCTGTCCCGCTCTCCGAGATAGATTCCGACGTTCTCCGGCTCGTTGTCGTTCCCCGGAAAAGCCCTCCGTCCGTCCGCGCCGTACTCCGCCTCATATTCGTTCAGCGCCCGGTCCGCTTCATGATCGAAGGACAGCACACGGCGGATCTCCCGCTCTCCGTTCCGTCCGATGGAAGACACCACCGCGTCGTCCGTGTCCCGGATCGTCTCCAGCCGGTCATTGAGCTGGAATGTCGGAAAAGCGCACAGTCCGACCTGCCCCACGCCGGGAATCTCCCGCGCCGTCAGCCGGAGGTCCAGTATCTCCGCCGCTCTCCGGGCGTCCTCGCCGAAGGCTTCATAGAAGTCCCCGACCTGATACAGCACCAGCTCGTCGGGATACCGCTCTTTCAGCGCGTTGTAGTCCGAGACGAATTCCGCCGCGCGGACGTCCGCGTCAGAGGCGTTCTGATGTTCGGAAACGGGGGTAGTTACCCCGTTTTCCGCACCGTTCGCCGGTTCCGCGGGTTCTTCTGCCTCCGGAACCTTCTCATCACGTTTTTGCGCCGTTTCCGGGGGGATTGTGTACCGGTTCTGCGCGATCAGGCGTTCGACGCGCTTGACGACGTTCGCCCATGACAGTTCCGCGTCGGCGCAGTTCAGTTTCTGAAGCCGGATTCCCCGGCTGTCGTGATTCTCCATACTGCCGCCGCTCATGGACACGGCGTGCGATCTGCCCCCGATCCCGTATTCTTTTTGGAGAAAGGCGATCTTCTCCCGGCTTGTGTGTTCTTCTCCGAAATACGCCGCGATCCGCGCTTTCCCACCTTCATAGCTGCTCCCCGCGCCGAGCGTCCGGTCGATCTCGTCTTCGGTGATGAACGCCGGAAGCGCGGGGATCTCTGTGAGATCGGAAGAAAAAGTCCGCATGGGAAGATCCAGTTCCTCCAACCGGGCCAGCATTTCTCCGGGACGGTGATAATGGAAGTTCAGCAAATCCCGGTTTTCCGCGTAGTCCCGGATAAACGTCCGGAGATCCCCTTCAAGCTGCGCACGGAAGTCCGGAGCAGACATGTGTTCCGCGATGCTTTCTATTGTCCCGTCTGCGGGAAACGGTCCGAAATCCGCAATGGAGGGCAGATAGCGATCCCGAACTTCGTCGTCAAAATCCTGCCGCATAAACCAGATATCTTCTGCGATTTGCCGCCGCTCCGTTCCCAAGGCTTCGGCAATCTCCACGTTCGACACGAACGTCCCGGCTGTGAGCATGGCGTCGATCCGTTCCGCCGCCTCCCTCCACGTGAGCGTCCGGGCATCCGGACGAACTTGTGCCGAGGTCCCCTGTGAAAAGCGGAGTCCTCCTTCTGCATACCACGCCGCGTATTTGCCGCCGTCCGTGTTGAGGCCGTATCCGCCGTGGAAGAGCGTTTGCAGATAGGTCCCGTGCGCTTCCGGGGTTTTTGTCTTCATGAACTCGGCGGCGATCAGTTCCCGCGCGTCGTCGGAATTGCTTCCCACCCGGAGAAAATCGTCGATCACGGCGTCGGGGACGAAAAAAGCGAAGGGCCGGTTGTCCCGGCTCTCCGCCATTTGGTCTATCCGGATGATCTGCTCCGCCTCGGTGGAAAACAGGCTTAACTGTACACCAGCTCCGAAAGCAGGATTTCCTCCGCCTGCGCTTTGCAGGTGTTCATCAGCCCCACCCACTTCATCGGGTCCGCCGCTTTCAGTTCTTCCGTCGCGCCCGCCGTCTCCGCCAGTTTCGGGAGCATCTCTTCCATCCTCCGCTCCACCGTCTCCTCGATCTCGTTCAGGTGCGGGTACAGGGTCTCCGACAGCAGCATCCGGTTGTACAGGATCGGACGGTTCTCTTTGAGAAACTTCTTCCGCATCCGCCCATACCTCCCGATGGGCTTCGTTTCCGTCAGGCTGACGTCCGGGATCAGGTAATCCCCATTCTGTTTGTACTCGGTCATGATTCTGGCTCCTTTCCTGTGTTTCGATTTCGTTTTCTTTCTGATAGCTCCGTTCACGGTTCCGCAGGGTGATTTCGATCTCCCGGAGAATCTCCCGGTCGATCTGACTGACCGCCGTTCCCAGCATCGCGGCAGTTTCCGGGGAGAGGTACTCGTACAGCACCCGGAAGTCTTCCTCCGGATCGATGCTTTCCTCCGGGTCCAGCCCGCACCGGCTCATCAGCGCGTATGCAGAACTGACCGTCGCCGCATCCAGAAACCACCGTTCCCCCGCATTTCTATTGTACTCCTCGCCGTCGATTTCCGCAAGGATGCCGTGAATCTCAAAACCGTGCCCGTCGAGATATTCCTGCGCCAGATTTGCCGCTGCCTCCCATAGCTGCTGGCTGAGCGCTGCGATCTCCGGCGCGCCGTAATAGTCGGCGAGCATGGAAGAGACGACGGGACGGGTATCCGCGTCGAGACGCCAGAGATTCACCGGACGGGAGTTCTCCCGCGCTCCGGTGTCCGACACGTCGAACACATACCGGATGCCCGGTCTGTCCCCGGAATCGTCGAGCAGGGCGATCCCCTTCGAGCCGCGCCGCACATAACGGCCCATCCGCTCATTCCACAGCCCGTATTCGGCGCAAGCCGTGGCGTCGGGCCGCTGGGCGAAGATCATGAGTTGCTCGGGGTAGGTGTATTTGTACATCCGGGAAGCGGTCGTGAGAAAAGCCCGCCACCGGTCCGCGCCGTGTGTAATCTGCCGCGCGGTATCTTCCGCAAGTTCCTGATAAGTCTGTATCTTATCCGGCATCGCTATCCTCCTCCTCGTCAAAATCCGGCGCCAGGTCGAGCAGGTCAAACTCTTCGTCACTCATCGCTTCCAGCTTGCCGACAGCCGAATCGATCAGGGCGATGAGCTCTTCTTCCTCCGGCTCGAGATAGGAGCGCATATCCACAAGTTTGTCGATCAGTCCCTCCCGGCTCCCTGTGCTGCAGATCGCCATGAGCATTCTTTCTTCATAGGTGAGGTTCATCTTTTTTCGTCTCCTTTGCTTTTTTCGGCGGTTTCGGCTTCCGTTCCGCTTCCCGCAGCTTCGCCATGACGGACACGCGCTTTTCTGTCTCCGGCGCGTTCTGTTCCCGCCGCCCGTTGTTGATGATCCCGTCGATCATGCCGGGGTCGTCCTCCGTTTGCAATTCCGCGTTTCTCAGATAGTTTTCCGGCTTGATGAAATCCGGAAGCTCCCGGAATCCCATGCTGTCGCAGTAGTGATACGATACCGCGCCGTCGTTCTTCAAGGCGATCACGTCGCTGACGGACAAGCTGTGTCCGGTATAGCCCTCCGGCTTTTCGTCCGCGTTGAACCGGAGAAAGAGGTCTTCCAGCGCAAGCATCCGGCTCGTCCCATCCGAAAGACCCGTTTCCGGTTTCAGGTTCCCCGCATAGACCGGCGCGTAGTTGTCCTTGTCGGGCAGGGACACGAGGCGTGACAGGCCCATGAATTTCAGCTCCGCGGGGGAGTCCTCCCGCAGCTGGTAGATCACGAACGCTTTATCCGGCGCTTTCCGGAACGCGTCCTCGATCGCGCGGGCCTGTTCCTCGGGCTGGCTGTTCCTGTGTTTTTCGGGCATATTCTGCTCCTTTCCGTATTTCAAAAACAAAAAAGGACCGCCCCCCGCATAGACTCATCCGTCCGTGCAGGGAGCGGCTCCCGTCATTCTTCTTCCGCGCTCTTCGCACGTTTTCTCATAGTATCCTTCCACTCTTCCGTACGAGGTGGGTAAATCGAGACGCATGATTTTGGCATGGTATAGGTCACGCAGTTCCCGCCCGCTGTGATTTCTTTCAGCAGGATTCTGTCCGGAAACCGGGCGGCCATCTTTTCGAGTTTCTTTTTCAGCTTCCGGTTGAATGTACAGACGGTGGCGTTTTCCTCCGCTTCATTGTAGAGGATCACCGTCTCACGTTCGGTCTTTCTGTATTTCGGCCTGCTCACTCCCGTTTCTCCTTCTCCCATGCCTCCCGCCATTCCTCATGCCGGGATTCGTCCCCGCTGATGACGCAGAGGCACATCGCCCCGAGTCCGATAAATCCGCCGAACAGCATTCCTCCGATAAAAGCAGCCCAGATCATGATTCCTTCTCCTTTGCCTTGTTGTTATGAAATTCCAGACGGAAGTCCGTCTTTTTTCCGTCGTCGCACAGGAGGAGCGTGCAGTCGAACCGGTTTCCGGTCTTCCGGGAGCAGCACCCTTTGAGCTCCGCCCGGCCGGTGTTCAGAAGAGCCGCTGCCGTTGCGGAATCCATTCTTTTGCCGATCCCGTCGAAAAGCCGATTCTCTTTCCAGAAACCGAAGGTGCATTCCCGGTTCTCGCAGAAGTACCCCTTGACGGATTCCCTCACCGCGCCGCCGCACCGGGGACAGGTCCCGAGGCGGTCTCCTCCCGAGGGGAAGAGCGTTTCCGCGCCGGGGACGGGCGTGTATGTCCCGATCAGGTCCCGGAGCATGGCCCGGATCCCATCGAGGAAGTCCTCCGGGGACCGCTCCCCGCGCTCGATCTCCCCGAGCCGGTGTTCCCATTCCGCCGTGAGGACGGGGGACTGCAATTCCTCCGGCAATACGGCGATCAGGTTCTTTCCGATCTCCGTGGGGACGAGGAACGCGGCCTTCTGCGCCTTCTTCCGCGTGAGGAAGCCGTCGTGGATCAGCTTTTCCAGAATCGCCGCGCGGGTGGCGGGCGTTCCGAGGCCGCGTCTCTCCGCGTCCTTCGGCATCTCCTTCGATCCGGCGTTCTCCATCGCGCCGAGCAAGCTGTCCTCCGTGTACCGCTTTGGCGGCGCTGACTTCGATTCCTTCACCTCGGTATATTTGACCGGAAGGATCTGCCCCTCTTCGAGAGCGGGGAGCACGTCGTCAAAGTCGTTTCTCCGGGCAAGCCGTTCCTCCATCCATCCCGGTTCGATCACCGTTTTCCCCTTTGCCGTAAACGGCTGTCCGGCGCAGTCCAGCAGGACGGTGGTCTCTTCGTAGAGGAAGGGATCGCCCAGGGCCAGCACGACCGCGGACGCGGCAAGACGCAGAATGTCATATTCCTCCCGTGTGAGGGTGGAGGGATCGACGTACCCCGCAGATTCCGTGGGGATCACGGCGTGGTGGTCCGAAACCTTCCGGCTGTCGCAGAGCGTTTTCGCGTTGGAAGCATTCCGGGCGTCGAGGGGGCATCCGAGGACTCTCTGCGCCGTCTCGAGGATTTCCGGGATCTTTTCCTCCATGTCGTCCGTGAGGAACCGGCTGTCCGTGCGGGGATAGGTACAAAGGCGCTTTTCATACAGGCTTTGCAGGGCGTCCAGCGTCTGCTGTGCCGTATAGCCGTAATTCTTGTTGGCATCCCTCTGGAGCGTCGTCAGATCGTACAGCAGGGGCGGATTTGCGGTTTTCTTCTTCTTTTCAACCGAGCGGACGACCGCCTTATGGCATTCCTCCGCCAGCCGTTCCGCGCTCTCCCGGTCCGCGATCCGTTCGGAGACGGCGCAGATTCCGCAGTCCAGGCATACGGTATAGAAGGTCTCGGAGGTGAACGCGGCGATCTCCGCCTCCCGCTCCGCCATCAGCGCGAGGGTGGGCGTCATGACGCGCCCCACGTTCAGCTTTACCCCGTAGAGCAGGGAGAAGAACCGGCTGGCGTTGATCCCTACAAGCCAGTCCGCCTCCGCGCGGCACAGAGCGGCCCGGTGCAGATTCTCGTATTCCTCGCCGGGGCGGAGGTTCTCAAATCCCTCCCGGATCGCCGACAGCTCCATCGAGGAGATCCAGAGCCGTTCCACGGGCTTGCGGCATCCGACGAGATCGTACACCGTCCGGAAGATCAGCTCTCCCTCCCGTCCCGCGTCGCAGGCGTTCACGATCCCCTCCACGTCGGGACAATTCATCAGGGAACACAGCAGGTCGTACTGTTCCTTTGTCCCCGGAAAGACCGTGAAGCGGAAGGGATCGGGGAAGATCGGAAGATCCTCCCGCCTCCATTTCAGATAGGCCGGATCGTATGCAGCGGCGTCCGCCAGCCCCGCAAGGTGTCCGAAGCACCACGCGATGATCCAGCCGCTCCCCTCATAGTATCCCTTTCGGTTGTAGGACGCGCCGAGAACGGCGGCGACGGTCCGGGCGACCGAGGGCTTCTCCGTTATGACCAGTTTCATGTGTCATCCCCGCTTTCTGTCTGTTCTTCTTCCTGATAGGGCTGAAATTCCATCTCTTCCTCCGGTTCATTGTGACGGGACGTCTGCTTTCTGTTCTTTCCGCGGAAAACGATCAAGAGGACCACTGCCGCCACCGCCAGCAGTCCCACCGCGCCGACGATCCGCATGGTGTTTTCCATGCCGTCCTTCTTCGGCGTCTCAGGCTCCGGCTCGGGCGGGATCACCACCTCTTCCGGCTCCGGTTCGGGTTCCGGGTCCGTCCCGAGGCAGGCCGTCATATCCGCCGCACAGACGGGACAGTTCGTGTCGATGTGTCCCACGGTGCAGTGTGTCTCACAGGTGCAGACCGGCGCGGCCTTTTCCGCGGGAGGCTCGTCCATCAGGGCGAGAAGGTCCGCTTCGTCCACAAGATTCAAAAAATAGGTGTTCTCGGATTCCCGCGCCCGGTCGATCACGATGAAGAAGGTGTTGCCCGCCTTGGTCTGGACGGTCAGGAACTGCTTTCCTTCCGTGTTTCCGTCCTCGTCCTCCGTGAGGAAGGAGAAGTCATCCACAAGGGTCAGGTTCCCGTCCGGGGTGAACGCGGAAAGAAGTCCTCCGAAGAGGTCCTCTAAGGAAAAATCCCCGAAGGGGGATTCGTCTTCGGGGGATTCGGTATCAGGTTCATCGGAAGGCGTTCCCTCTATGATCCAGTCCCCGGTCTGAGCATCCGGGGTTTCCGCTCCGGGCGGCAGCTCGTAGGCGTAATAGTCCCCGCCGTCCGCGAACGCTGCGAGGGGCAGGAGGAACATGGACAGAAGGGCGGCGAGGATCAGGGCCGCGATCCGCGCGTTACGGTTCTTCGTCATCGGATTCTCCCTCCGTTTCATTTTCGTCCGTCAGGCTGTCCGGAAGGGCGGGCAGCTTTGCGTCGGGCTTTGCCTGTTTCAGAAATTCCGCCAGCTCTTCCGGCGTCATGTTCACCGCATGGATCAGGCCGAGAATGTCCGTATTCTCGGACTCCCGGATCTTCTTCTGAAGCGTCCGGTTCCGGGCCTGAAGCTCGGCGATCTTCCCGAGATTCTTCTCCATTTCCTCCCGGTATTTCGCTCTCGGATTCTTCATATTCTTTCGCCTCCTTTTCACGGCATCCGTCCGTACCCGGCGAAGTGTTCCTGCCAGTAGGACGAGTTCAGGTTGGAATAGCCGATGGGATCTCCGCAGTGGAGCATCATCGAGTTCCCGACGTAGATGCCCACATGGGAGATCCCCGGCGTGTCGTAGGTCCCTCTGAAAAACACCAGATCCCCCGGCCGGGGAGAGGCGGTGAGGGTACAGAGATCGTACAGCCCCTGCGCGCTCCGCCGCCCGATGCTCCATCCGGAATGGTTGAGCACCCATGAGACAAATCCGGAGCAGTCGAAGGAGGTCTCCGGACTGCTGCCGCCCCAGACGTAGGGATAGCCGAGGTATTTCTCCGCCTCCGCGATCATGGCGGCGAAGGTCTCGTCCGCGAGCAGCTCTTCCGGTATGTCATAGTCGGGATAGTCGTCGTAGAGGCCGATGTACTCCGAATCCGGGAACAGGTCCTCCCGCCCGCCGAGCACCGACATATACGTCGAATAAGCCACAAGCTGTTCTTCCGTCATGATGTAAACAGGCAGATGGGACAGATCGTTGTTTTTCAGGGTGAGGGTGCAGGTGATGTAATGGTACGGGACTTCTTCCTCGTAGTCATACGGAACGACGATCACCTCCCCGGTCTCCGGATCGATCAGGGGGATTTCCCCGGTCCGGGGTTCCATCCGCATCCGGGTGTCGAAGTCCAGTCCCTCCGACAGATCGTACTGCTTCTCAAAGAGCAGATCGAGGGTGTCCCGCACGTCGGCAAGCGTCCATTCTCCGGGATGGAGGGCGGACAGGATGGAGGTGAGGACGTAGGGATCGTGGCCGATCTCGTCGAGGACGTAGACATATTCGTCGTAATCGTGGGTGTCCTCGTATTCGCCGATCATCCTCCGCAGATCGTCTTCCATCGCGCAGTAGGCGGCCTGGGCGCTGGTGATCTCCCCATCCTCCGCCGCGTAGGTGCTCCCGGCGACAACGGTCCCCGCTCCCTGAAAGAGCATGGAGCAGGCAGAGAAAACGTCCAGAAGGAACACAAGAGCCAGCACGATCGCAAGGACGATCAGAATGCCTTTCCAATGCTCCTTCACAAACTCCGCGGTCTTCTTCGCGGCTTTCTCCGCGGCCTCCGCCGTCTTTTCCGCCGCGGTTTTTGCCGTTTCCGCCGTTTTCTCCGCGGCCTCTCCGTTCTTCCGGGCGGCGTAGTTCTGCTTCATGGCCTGCCGCTGATGGAACTTTGTCACGGGGTTCGATCCGTCTTCCTTCAGCGCGTCGGCGTTCGCTTTCCTCTGCTGCCGGATCTGTTCGTTCCGGACGGCGTTTTCAAGGATTCGTCCAGACGTCTCCGCCGCGCCGGTTAAGCTGACGGCTGCGTCCGTTCCGGCGTTGTCGTCCGCGTATTCCTTTACGGCGTTCCGGACCGCCGCCTGCGTCAGCTCCTTCGGAAGGTCCCGGACAGCGCTTTTCGGCTTGCCGGGCGGCGTTTTCGGGGGAAGCTCCTCCCCGGTGAATTTCAGCTTGTTTTCTTTCATGTTGCGACCTCGTTCAGTTTGGTGGTCATGATCCGGTACAACTCCGTGTCCTGCGGGAAGCGGTCGGCGAAGGGAATGATGGTGCCGCCGAAGTACAGAAGCCCTTCGCCCGCGCCGGACTGCGTGACGTAGGAGAGCTGATGCGTCGAAATGTTCAACAGCTTCGCCAGAATCTGCCGGTCCCCCGGAGCCTGATTCAGCATATATACGAAGTCGCTGTTCTCGAAGATGTTCTCCACCTCCCGGGATCCCAGCAGGTCCTTTACGTTCTGCGTGATCCCCGTGGGAACCCCGCCCCATTTTCTGAACCGCTTCCAGATCTCGACGCTGTACGCGGCGGTCTGTTCCTCCCGGAGCAGCAGGTGAAATTCGTCCACATAGTACCGGGTGGATCGGTGCTCCGTGCGGTTGACGGTGACGCGGTTCCACACCTGATCCTGTACGACGAGCATCCCGATCTTTTTGAGCTGCTTGCCCAGCTCCTTGATGTCGTAGCTGACGATCCGGTTGTTCACGTCCACGTTGGTCCTGTGGTTGAAAACATTCAAAGAACCCGACACGTAAATCTCAAGGGCCGTTGCGATGTACTGCGCCTCTTTTTCGTCCTGCCGCCGCAGTTCGTCGTAGAGATCCCCGAGAAGGGGCATATTCTCCGGGCGGGGGTCGTTCAGGTAGTTCCGGTACACCAGGCGGACGCACCGGTCGATGACGGTTTTTTCCACCGGCTGCAGTCCCTCCTTCCCGCCGACGATCAGTTCGCAGAGGGAGAGGATGAAGTCGGATTTCAGCGACAGGGGATTTTCGTCGTCGCTGTAATTGAGGTTGAGGTCCATGGGGTTGATGCAGTCGGAGGACGTGGGGGAGATCCGGATCACCTGGCCGTTCAGACGCCGCACCAGCGAGCCGTACTCCGATTCCGGATCGCAGATGATGATGTCGTCGTCTGGACACACCAGAAAGGCGTTGGAGATCTCCCGCTTGGCGGAGAAGGATTTGCCCGATCCGGGCGTCCCCAAGATTAAACCATTCGGATTTTTGAGCGTCTTCCGGTCCACCATGATGAGGTTGTTGGACAGGGCGTTGATCCCGTAGTACAGGGCCTCTCTGCCGTTCTGGAACAGTTCCTGTGTGGTGAAGGGAATGAAGATCGCCGTGCTGGAGGTGGTCAGGCTCCGCTCGATCCCCACCAGATTCTGACCGAGAGGCAAGCAGGACATGAGCCCTTCCTCCTGCTGATAGTCCAGCCGCATGAGGGAGCAGTTATGCCGCTGCGCGACGCCGGACGCCTGAAACTGCGTGTTGTTCAGCTGACGCTGTGTGTCCGCCGTGTTCATGAGCAGGAAGGTCACGAGGAACATCCGCTCATTCCGGCTCTGGAGGTCCTGCAGCAGCTTCTTCGCCTCCGTCCCGTAGGTGGCGAGGTCCGAGGGGATGATGTCAATATCGTACCCGGCCCTCACCGCCTTTTTCTGTTCCTCTATTTTCGCCTTGTCGAGGTCGGTGATTTTTCTTTTCACCGTCTTGATTGCTTTGGTCTGATCGACGGAGCGGAGGTGGACGGACAGCACAAGGCCCGATTCCATGTCAAGAAAATCCGCGAGCACCCGGTCGTTCAGCTCCGGCGCGATGATCTGCAGAAAGGACACCGCCCCGACCTTTCGTCCCATCCCGAACTGCTTTCCGTTCTGAAACGTAAAGGAAGACGGCGCGATGAAATCCTTGGTGGACAGGCCGGTGGGGACAAGCGCGTTCCAGTCGAACCGGAAGGGCTCCCCTTCGTCCATGTGAAAGATACCGTGCATCACCTCGAGATATTCCGCACCGTTCAGGGGGGACGCCGACACGCCGAGACGCTTGAAGTTGGACAGCAGGTCCGTTTCCAGACGTTCCAGACGGGATTTCGCCTGCGTGAAGCTGTCGGATTCGATCCCGAAGGTCAGGTATTTCGTCTTGGACAGGCCGTTTCGCCCCTTCGACACCTGATTCCGGAGCATCCTTGTGTATTCCTCCCGGATGGAATCGAACTCGTCCCCGGCCGGGGGAATGTCGATCTGCCGGGCGACGCTTTCCTCCGAGGTGGAGACGTTCACAAAGGTGAGCTGGACCGACACGGACGGATCGAGGTAGTTGAGAAAGTCGCACCACCCCTCGAACACGGCGGTTTTGTCCTCGTTCTGGGACAGCTGATAGTTGATGTCCTGAAAGCGCATCGTCTTCACATACCGGGTTTCGCTGACCCGGCAGATCCCGTCCGGGTACATTTGCCGGTAAGGGATGCTGTCCTGCGCCGACAGGACTTTCTTTTCATCCGCCAGCGCGCCGGTTATCAGATCGGCCAGCTCTTTTTTCTGCTGTCTTGACAGCTGTCTTGACAGCGGATTTTTCACGGACAATACGCGTCACCTCCTCGTCGTAGTGATCCTGCTTCAGGAGCAGGGAGTAGAAATTCCGGGTCCGGTAGGGACGCCGCTTCGGGCGCAGGAACGACACCCGCACGATGTGCGAGAGGACCGTTTCCAGCGGCTGACCGTGCTTTTCGTACACGCCCAGCAGAAAAGCGGGGAGCATGACAAGCATCATCACCATCGCCGCCGCCGTGGTTCCCACGGGACCTTTCAGAAGAAAGAAAACCGGAACGCCGATTAGCGCGCCGGTTCCGAAGCAGACAAGCTGCCTCTTGGTTAAGTTGAAGAGGACCTTCGTCTTCACCGACGCGAGGTCCTTCGGTACGGTTACATAGGGCATAAGTTCACCTGAATTTTGAATACTGTATTGACGCCGCGGTCATTGCCGTGGTACAATTTCAGCGGACGGAAAAGCAGTTACATCCCGGACACGGGAGAAGGGAGGACCGGAATGAAAACGATTGAAGAGTATATGCGTTTGAAATACCGCATGGAACTGATTCCGGACGAGGCAGAGGGCGGGTACACCGTCCGCTATCCTGACCTTCCGGGATGCGTTACCTGTGCCGATACGCCGGAAAACGCCGTCCGGAACGCGGAAGACGCGCGCCGGGAATGGTTCGCCGCGGCGATGGAGGAGGGAATCGAGATTCCCGAACCCTCCGACGCCCCGGATGCTTTGGGAAACTGACTGCGCACAGGGCGGAAATAAACCGTCCTGTTTTAATGCGCGGCGAAAATTGAACGTGCGAGACTGCCCGTTTTGAAGAGGCAGAAACACAAAAGCACCGTGTACCCCATGCACGTCCACATGGCGTAGGCGATGTCCGGAGCCGCGGGGATATGCTGGACCAGCGCGGCATAGATCGCAACGCACACGATGATCAGAAATGCCTGGAAGCCCAGCGCCATGAGGGAGCGGATGTAGTTCTGTCCCATCCCGCCCCATTCCTTGCCCATCATCGCCGCCATCGGGATGGGAGCGACGGAGGTGACAAGGTAGATCTCCACCATGCGCCCGTAGACGATGATGAAGATGCAGACGGACAGGGCCCACGTGCAGATCCCGACGAAGAGGGACTGGAACCAGAGTCCGAACAGCGGTCCGATCTCCATGGCCTCCAGCCTCGCTTCCAGATCGGGGATGACCGTTCCGAAGTCGATGCCGGTCCCGTGGAGGATCACCCCGGACGCGCCCGCCACCACGCCCTGCGCCGCGTCGAAGATCCCCATGACGATGGTCCATGTATTCGTGACGATCACGACGGCGCAGGCGGTTTTGAAGACCCACCGGAAGATGGCCCATGAGTCCACGTCCGCCATATTGTTCTTTTCCGTGACGAGTTGGATGAGTTCCAAAGTCATGACGAAAGCGAGGATCGCTCCGGCGATGGGGACGATCACGTTGTCCGAAAGGTTCCGGATCATGTTGTAGATCGCGGCGTTCCATGCCTGCGGCGTCGTTCCCACCTGCCCGGCGATCTCCGCCACTTTTTCGTTGGTTGCGTCAAACAGACCGGTGAGATTGTGCATGATCCCGCTGACCAGCAGGTCTTTCAGCTGCTCCGAGATCTGATCCCACAGATGATCCAATTATGAGCGCACCTCCTTTCCGGGGAAGCCCGTTTTGAGCCTCCCCGCAGAGATTTTTGAGGGCGGATCAGGTCGTGACAAACAGGCCGGTGAGAAGCGGAACGAGGACGATGCCCACGATCGCGACACCCGCTCCGGCCATGAGCTGCTTCATTCCCTGAGACTTCGCGCCGGGGTTGTCATTACCATATCCTTCCAAAAGGTTCACGACCCCCCACACGCCGAGACCGGCTCCGAGGGCGATGACGAGGGTCTGGAGAACGCCGATTGCGCTATTAAAAAATGCCATAAAATTCCTCCTTTGTGATGGAAAGTTTCAGTCGCCGGAGACGTCTTCTTCGTAGGTAACATAGCTGTCTTCCGGCTTCATTTTCAGATCGTGATTGAGGTACGCCTCGATGTCGAACGCATTCTTCGGATCTGCGTCCGAGGTGTACCGGTAGTTCGGATGCCGCGTGATGTCGTACTTGTCGGAGAAGAACGGACGGACGCCCCGCACCTGAAGGATGCACTTGCCGCCGTCCATGACCGCCAGTTCGTCCGGCGACAGCAATTCTTTTCCGAGCTTCTGATAGTTCAGGGAATGGGAAACCTCCCGCCCCCGGCTCTCGCCCGTGTTGTATGTGTCGATGGTCTCCTTGCCGAGGGAGGCCGACAGCTCTTTCAGCGTCGTGGGTTCTTTTCCGCCGAGGAACAGGGAGGTATCCATGTTGCCGATGATCGTGTCGGCGTTGTCTTTGTACAGGGCTTTCAGCTGGCTCTGCGCCTGAAGGATCAGGCAGGCGGAGATCTCGCGGGAGCGGATCGTGGCCACCAGCTTTTCGAGCCGTGGAATCTGCCCGATGTTCGCCGCCTCGTCGATGAGACAGCGTACATGGACCGGTAACCTCCCGCCGTAGAAATCGTCCGCTTTTTCGCACAAAAGGTTGAAAAGCTGGGTGTACACCATAGAAATTAAGAAGTTAAACGTGTCGTCCGTATCACTCATGATGAGGAACAGAGCGGTCTTTTTGTCCCCGATGGTGTCGAGCAGCAGTTCGTCCTCCGAAGTCAGATCCCGAAGCTCCTGAATGTCGAACGGCGCAAGGCGCGCGCCGCAGGAAATCAAGATCGATTTTAATGTTTTTCCTGCGGCCAATTTGAACTTCTCATATTGCCTCACGGCAAAGTGATTCGGCTGTGCCTCTTTCAGCTCGTCGAAGAGGGTATCCACAGGATTTTTGAACGTCTCGTCGTCCTCGCGTACCTCCATCGAGTTGATCAGGCTGCACAGGGTGCTGAAGGTCTGTTCCTCCGCAGGGGCTTCGTAATGGAGATAGCCGATCAGGGCCGAATACAAGAGTGTCTCGGCTTTCACCCAGAAGTCGTCCCCGGATTTGGCGTTTCCCGTCGTGTTGGCGATCAGGCAGGTCACCAGCTTGAGAATGTCCTTTTCGGAATGGATGTAGGCGAAGGGATTGTACCGCATGGACTTCGCAAAGTTGATCGTGTTGAAGATACGGACGCGGTATCCCTTGTCCAGAAGCATTTTCCCGCACTCCACGGCGACAGAGCCTTTCGGGTCCGTCACCACGAAGGAACAGGGGTACTTTTCGGAGTCGCACTGCATGAGGTTCGGCTTCAGGAAAAAGCGCGTCTTGCCGCTTCCGGAGCCGCCGATCACCAGCACGTTCTTGTTCCGCGCGGTTTTCGGATTCTTCGGGCGGTTGTTCATCGTCAGCGATTCTGACGCGGTCAGGATCACGTTGTTCCTGGGATCGGGATCCGTGTACGGCGCAATGTCCTCCGGTTTCCCCCATCGGGCGGAGCCGTACTCGGTGTCCTTGCGGAACTTCTTCGCGTTCTTACCCTTGACGCAGACGGCCAGCCGGAGCGTCCCGCCGACCGCCGCGCCGATCAGCAGATCGAAGGGGTGGAAGCTGGGCAGGGGGGACTGAAACGCGGCGTTCAGCCCCTCCAGAATCTGCCGCAGCTTTCCGGCAAAGTCCGTTCCGGGAGCCAGGCGGAACGTCTCTCCCAGCTTGGTGCCGAGAAGTCCGAAGAAGACATACGGGATATTCGTGAGGATCAGCTTTTTGACCTTTCTGTTCACCGCTCCCGCTCCTTCTTCTTCGTCCGGTTGACAACCGGGGCCTTGATCAGGCTTTTGATCTGTGCGAGCGCTTTGAGGACGGAGGGCCGGGACTGTGCCTTGACCTGTTTCCGGGTGTACTCGGTGAACGCGGCGGTCATGGCATCGGCGTCCGGCGCTTTGAAGAACACGATGAACTTGTTCTCCCCCTTTACCTTGAACGGCGCGAAGTCGATCCCGTACTTCCGTGCCACCCGGCTGAACGCGCCGATGTTTTTGTCGTTCACCTCGATGGACTGCATCCCCTTGTCCTTCGCCGCCAGCTCCTTTACCGTCATTTGTCCGCGCGGTCCGTTCGCTTTTTCGGCGGCTTTCCGCGCTGCTTTCACGTCATGCTTCTGTTTCGCTCCGGCGAGGACTTTCCCGAGGGCTTTGGCGAGCGTGCTTGCCGTCAGCTTGGTGCAGTTGGTCATGATCACGGCGACCCGGCTCTCGACCTCTTCCTGCATGAGACATCACCTCCTTTCCCGCAGGATTCCTCACTGCCAGCTCTCCCCGTCCTTCATGAAGGCGGTGTGCGCGTTTGCCGCCTCCATGATCTCGAAGTAGGCCCAATGGGACTTCGGCAGATCGGTGAAGCGGGTCACGGAGCGGCTGTTCAGGGCGGTTTCGTCGGCGGACCGGTTCAGGAGCCGGTTGACGACGGTCACGACCTCGGCACGGGTGATTTCGCGTTCACCGCCGAAGGTGCCGTCCCCATAGCCCTTGATCCATCCGTGCGCCGCAGCGTCCTCGATATACCGGGCGGCCCAATAGCCGGAGGAAACGTCGGTAAATTCAACGTATTCCCGCATCAGCGTCTCGGAGCCGTCCCCGTACTGCTCGAAGAACTTCACGGCCAGCATGACGAACTCCGCGCGGGTGATGGGATCGTCCGGACGAAGGGCGGCGGAACCGGAAGAAGAAATCACGCCGCAGTCGGAGAGGTATTTCACATACCCGGCGTACCACGCATCCTCCGGCACGTCCCGGAAGCCGGTTTTCGCGGCGTTCGGCACCGTCTCGCCCCGGTGTTCGGAGAGCAGGCGGGCAAAGATCGTCACGGCCTCCGCATGGCTCATGTTCTGCTCGGGACCGAAGGTGCCGTCCGGATAGCCGACGAGGTATGCGCCGTGCCGTTCGGTGACGGGCTTTTCCGGGTCGGTATTTTCCATGCCGTCAGCGGTCATGTCCTGTTCCTTTGCCCCGGTTTCCTCCGCTTTGTGCGCGGGAAGGAGGAGGGAGCCGTCCTTGTCGGTTTTGCCCTCGGCGGTGTGCTTCAGGTCGTTGGTCATAAGGATCACGACGCCCTCCGCCGCCTCGCCTTTGCGGTCCTTCACGGTGACGAGGATCCGGTGGTTTTCGTCGAGATCGATCCCGTCCGGGAGATCGATTTTCAGCCTCCCGTCCCGGTCCACGGAGATCTTCGCGTCCCGGATCGGTCTGCCGGTCTCATGGTTGACGACGGTCACGGTGTAGGTGAAGGTTTTGTCCCCGTCCTTGAAGCCGAAGGTCAGCCTGCCGTCCCGGTCCGTACTGCCGCCGTCTTCAGGAACGGTGATTTTTCCATCCTTGTCGGTCAGCCCGGAGCAGCGGTTGTCATAGCCGTCCGAAACCGTGACCGGAATCGCTTCGACGGGGGAGCCGTCCGCGGAGAGCAGTACAATGACGGTGACGGGATCGGCATAGTCGATGCCGGTGTCACGGGGAAGGACCACGGTGAGGGAGCCGTCCTTTTCCAGCGTCACGTCCGCGTCCTGGACGGGAGCCGCATCCTTCTCGAAGAGGACCGTCACGGCGTACTGACCCACAGCGGCCTCGCCGTGGTTGTCCGTTCTGACACTCCGGTACAGGCGGTCGATGGTCTCCGTGACAAGGACGGTGTGACACAGCTCGCATTCCCTGTGCCGCAGGCCGGTGACGGAGAAGTCGGGTTCCTTGTCGATGATCCACGCGGATTCCTTATGGCCGAGCGGGGGAAGAAAGTCGGACTGTCTCTCGTCCCCGCAGATACGGCACACATAGCGGGTATAGCCGAAGTCCGTACAGGTGGGCGGGACGGTTTCGGTCTCATAGTCGTGATCGGCGGGGAGTTCCAGAACCGCGCCGCAGACTGTGCAGAGGCAGGGATCGGTGCAGGTTGCGGGATCGCCGGGGGTATGTCCCTCTGGGGAGACGGCCTCCAGCAGGTGATACCCGCAGCGGACACAGCGTTTCTCGGTCAGGCCCTCGCCGTTGCAGGAACAGTGAAGAACCGTTTCTCCCTCGCCGAACTCGTGTCCGAGCGGATCGGTGAAGGAGTCCCGGTAGGTCCCGCCGCACTTGACGCAGGTGTGGACCGTATAGCCGCCCTCGGTGCAGGTGGGCTCGACGACGGTCTCTTCGTACTCGCAGTCCTCGGGAAGAGCGACGTCCTTGCCGTAGTTCGGATCGGCTTCGGGAAGGTGGACGTTGACCGCGCCGCAGAACGCGCAGGCGGTCCGGGTCAGGTGCTGTCCCGTGACCGCTCCCGCCTCGTCAAACTGCGTTTCGTAGGCGTGCCGGCTGCCGTAAACGTGGGTACACCAGTTGGCGAAGACCGGGGACGCCATGAGAACGGTGGCGGCCAGGGCAAGAAAAAGGGCGGCGATTCTGCCGCCGAAAGGCTTGTGATTCATTTCGTTTTCCTCCGAAAAGTTTGATTTTGTTTGGGGTTCCGTGTTTGAGGCATCGGAGTTGTCTAAGGCGGCACCACCAGACGCCGGACGAAATACAGCATCGTGATTCTCCTTTCCGCGGATCATCCGCTTCCGCCGAAATCGGCCGCGGCCATCATCGCGTAGTGGTGGTCGATGGTGGAGACGGCGTTGAACAGGGCGGCCAGCAGATAGGCTTTCACGTTCTTCACGCGGCCCGCGTTCTCCCGGATGCCCTCGAAGACCTTTTCGACGTGCTCCGACGTGATCTTCCGGAACCGTTCCCGCACATACGCTGCGGGGTATTCTTCCTCCCGGCTCAGCCGGATCGTCGGGCTGCGGTTCATGGCCACCTCCAGCATGATCTCCACCAGCTCGTCCAGCTGTACGCGGTTCACCCGGTCACACAGCAGGGCGTAGTCGATCTGCCTGCGGATATGCTCACGCGCTCTCTCAGGAACACACTCTTCCGTCCTTCCGTCCGTCCCCTCTTCGTGAGAGTTTTCCACAGGGTCATCCATGAGGGCGTTTTCTTCGTCCCCGCGCGCGCTGACGGACGGACTGAAGGATACGAAAGAGAGAGAGTCCGTATTTGTTTCTTGGGTATTTAATATATCTTTATTTATTTGTCCCCGCCCGTCCTGTGAAGGAACCTCCTGAGCATGGATTTCCCGTGCAGGCAGAACGCAAAGATCCGCTTCGGTTTCCGGGGATTCAAACACTTCATCCGGAGAGTTGTCCGGGCATTCCTCCGGGAGATCTTCAAGACAGCTTTCAGCCGGTTGTTCCGGGGCGTCCGGCTGTCGGGAGCGCGAAGGATTCAGACGCGGGGTTTCGTAGATGATGTACTCCATCTCGGCGAGCTGTCCCTTTTCGTTCCGTTTCCGGACGCGGACGAGGTAGCCGTGTTCCTCCAGCTCCCGGAGAATGGCGGAGATCGCCGTGACGCCCTCCTTGCAGATGGACGCCAGTCCCTGCGTGGTGTAGTCCCATTCCTCGGGGAGGGAGAGCATCCGGGACAGAAGCCCGCAGGCTTTGCAGGACAGCTCCCGGTCCCGCAGATGGTAGTTGCTCATGACAGTATAGCCCCTGATTTTCGCAACGCGGATAACGGACATGGCACCCTCCCGTCACCCCTCAACGAGGGGAAAGCCGTGTTCGCCGATCCTCGCGCCTATTTCGATCAACCGGTCGGACACCCCGACGAAATCTACGTCCAGAGGGGATTCCCGCCAGTCGTAAGCCTTGACGGTCCGGTATGCCGAGAAGTACACGCCGCAGCCGATGTTGAGCCGGTAGCAGGACGTAACGGCGAAGGTGAAGTCCTCCAGCATGAACAGCTCGTAGGAATAGTCGTACACGTTCGGATTTCTCCGGACGACGCAGCGTTCCAGCAGAAGCGCGTTCATCCCGAAGAGATCGCAGCTCCGGTAGTTCATGGCGTCGTCTGCCTGGCTTGCGACCTCAAATTCAAAGATCCTTCTGCTTTCCGTGACAAGGGCCTGCCGGACGGCGTCAAAGTCCACCTCTTCCAGCAGGTCCAGCAGTTCGTCCTCGTCGTGATCCTCGTCTGTTCCCGTCAGGAACAGATCGGTGATCGCCTGTTTCAGTTCTTCGGTCTGGTTCATGGTCGTTCCTCCTGTGATATGGATTGGTTTGTATTGCTTGGAAATATTCAGGGAAATAGAAAAAGCCGGAAAAGGAACATCACGGGAACGTTCCAATCCGGCTTTACAGTACCTAATATTGATTTTTCCGTTTTGTTTTTTGCATCCTCCCCCTATTTGAGGAGGTTTTGCCTCATGATCCGACAGCTATTCATAACTTCTGATAGTTGGTTATTAACTAAGTTTCTAGGAATGCCAAAAAAGGAAGATATGAAGAGAGTAAATATGCCGCATATATGACAAGTGCGAACATCGACACTATTATATTGATGAAAATGAATGATTTCAAATGGCCTTGTTTATCATTGGAATAGTGCCTAGCTGCCCGTAGTAGCATATAGATAGAATCCGATAAAATGAGAGAAAGAAAGAGTAAAACGCTGATAAACAATAATGATTTAGATTTTGATATATCATTTATTAATCCCAAAGATCCTGTTATAAGTGAAAAGCCTCCTGTAAACGCAAAAACAACACATGAAAAAATACTAAGTACAGTAATTGCTTGTGTGTTATGATTTTTGACATCCAATTGTATATCTTCAACTTCTTCCTTTCGCTTCTTCAGATCCTCATCAATACGCTGTGTCTCATCCTGTTGCGCTTTCAAAGACTCACTTAATGAATTCACGCTTTTTATTGCCTTGCCAACTTCATTTGTCAAGTAATCGGCTCTGGTTAATCTATAGTATATATCTGCCATCTGTCCCAACCTGACAACCTCAAGACTAATATGATCTGTAAGCTTTCTGATTGCGAGTTGAAACTGTTCTTTTCCTTCAAAACTTTTCTCTTTTTCTAAACGTTCGGATATTGTATTAAGATGATCAAGAATAATCTCTCCTGGTTCAGTTGTTGGTATATTGTCTGTCGTTGCATAAGCGTTATACATGTGATTTGTTATTTCGCTGTAGCTATGTCTATATACCGTTTCTTCACCAGAAAGATATACTTCCTTCAACCTTGTTTCCAGTCTAGATAAATCTGATTCTTTCAGTGAAGGATTTTCTAATTCAGACAGTATTTGAATTAGATCTGCCGTTCTACCTTCATTATCGCCATATATCATACATTTTCTCCAGAGAAGAACTCATAAATAGCTTCATTTGAGATTATAGGTTTCAACCCTTGTTCAACTTCTTCTTTGTGATCCAGCCATGGCTTCTCGCTGTGCGTGAGTTGAACTAATGTGGAAGCCGCGTATCGTATTTTTTCTCTTATTGTGTTTTGAATGCACTCCATTTCGTCTATTGATAAATTTAAAGTGATGTTTTCTCTTTCCATCTTGAGGGGCAATGCACCATTGGATACATATTTGTAATAAACCGCCCTAACAACCGGTCCATACCTCCAAGCTTCAATCTCTTCGGGAAACAACGGTTCTTTATATTTTGCAAGATATTCTCCTTGAACGTAATATAAAATCTTTTGTAATTTCAGATGTGTAATTGAGGCACCTTCTTTTTTTGCTTCTTGGATAATGAAAGAGGATAAATCTAATGCGCTAATCATAATATCACCATTTTCCTTTATACAACTGAGTGTAGTTATGTGTGCTTAACATCACAAATTCAACTCTCATTTAACACTATTTTTTTAAATTTGTTGCTAATAATTCTTTCTTTTTTATCGCTTTCTATTATCTGTGTTATATAAAATATTCAAAAATATACCTCTCACTTCAAATCGGATTCATCAACAGAAATCTTTTAACAGAATTCAGGATGAAAGCTAGTACCGTTAATGTCCGAATGGAACTTGAAAATATTTTTCAAAATAGTCCAATCTATTGTGAATATTCTCTCTTGATGCTATTCTTCCCATGCTTTTCTTGCGCTCCTAAACGTGAATACACATATAAAACAGACTTACAGCTTGGGTGACAGTTCTTCTGATCCTCTTCGTAAGTCCTCAGAGTCTTGATCGATGCTTCTTCGGTTAGATTCAAAGTTTTCATCTTTTTATTCACAAGATGAGAGTTGCTTTGCGTTGCTCTTTCACGAATTCTTCCATAATCTTTCACATCGCTTCTATCCTCCTTCCGTTCGCTAAAGTAATATGCCTGTTTTGCGATTTTCGGGATCAGGACCTTTTCTGGGACCGTACATCGTAAATTGTTGATGAGCTTAGTTGGGTTGCTCTCCTTCACCTCTTCAAAAGGATAAGCGGCGCTGATATAGAGAATATGAGAACCGTCTTGAATAGATTCGTTTGTGTCTGGTTACAGGCGGGATAACCTCAGACAATGGACAACCCTTTGTAAGAGACGAGGCATAGATCAGAGCGAGATGGTACTGCGCTCTCTGCGGGGAAGCGCCTGCGCTGCTGCGCTGAACTTCAATGTCGTATTTCTTGCCGTTTGCGTCCTGTGCGAGAATATCCAGCACGAGATCGTGATCCAGCAGATTCGGGATTCGTACCTGCGCCTTGACGTCCAGCACCTCGATGTCGTCGCGTCCGAGCACAATCCGGAGCATCTTTTCCGCCAGCTTGGGCCTGTTGTCGAAAACGGTGGAAAGAAAAGTGTCGTCAAGGAGCCTGAACGCTTCGATCCTGCGGGCGTAATCGGGACGGATAACGTGGTGTTCTTCTCATATCTTCCTCCGGGGGAATTCCCCTTCACGTTTACTTATATTATACCACAGTTCAAAAGAGTTTGCAATAAGGAAAAGCGGATGTTTTTTCATCCGCTCTTTCTCTGCCTGCTCTTCTGCCATGCGTCCAGCAGGCGGTAGATAGTGGCCTCGATCTTCGCGGGCGTCCAGCTTCGGGGGAAGTAGGCTTCGAGCTTCTTCCCGGACAGCACGATGTTCTGTGTCTGCGGCTTCTTCGGAGCGGACAGGATTTCGAGCATCGTGTCCTCGTTCAGCTCTCCGTCCCGACTCAGACGTTTCATCCGCTGTGCCTGGGACACGGAGGGCGTCGCCTGTTCGCTGTCGATGGTTTCGACAAGCAGTTCCTGTTCGTGTTCCGTGAGGTCCGCGATCTGATAGGCGGGTGTCAGGGAGATCTTCTTCTCGTCCACCATCTTCATGAGCTCGGGAATGAGACGGGTGAGCTTGACGGTGTTCCGGACGGTATCGCCGCTGACGCCGCATTCCGCTCCGATCTCGTCATCGCTCCGGGACTTCGCCGAATCGTTCGGCAAGGTAAGGTCCGTCCGCTGTCCCTGCCGTTTGATTGCTTCCAGCCGGAGCTGCCAGGCTTTCGCTTTTTCGCTCGGGAGGACTTCTTCCC
>JAEEGI010004845.1_pt1 | contig 31243 bp, 25 predicted proteins | sample 8958751 | NCBI WGS metagenome assembly JAEEGI01 (sample SAMN16246545, study PRJNA631951) | gut metagenome | biome: gut microbiome; feature: rumen; material: KS-attached | host: Bos | place: Iran: Karaj | collected 2018-10 | reverse complement strand
CCAAGGATTCTGTAGTCAATGTATCTTTTGCATATAGCATATGTGGGTCTAAAGAGTCTCTGATTCGCTATTTTTCACATGAAAACGAAGTCGCTGATGATGAATTATTTGTAAATGATCATCGCGAATCAGCTCACTTTCTTACTGATGAAAAAGCGTTATCAATTTTCAGATCATATACTAATCTGTCGTCGACTTCCGACGTTATCAATCTCAAAAAGACAAAGCGTAATGACTATATTCGAGGGCTTCGCGAAAAAGGTTTAACCATTAATCAGGTTGCACGACTCATGGACGTTTCTGCAACCACAGTAAAACGGCTATGCAAAATGGACCACTAACCCCGTCCCCCTGGTCCAAACCAACTCTTAACGGTTGCTATTTCCTGAATGTAGCCTTCATCATCGTTTGGCGTTTCCAGGATAAATGGAAGTCCCTCAAAAGCAGGATGCATGGCGATACGTTTCATAGCATCCATGCCGATCATGCCCTGTCCGAGCTTCTCGTGGCGGTCTTTGTGAGAGCCTCGCTCATTCTTGCTGTCATTGAAATGTACAGCCTTGAGCCTGCTAAGCCCAATAACCCTGTCAAATTCATCCAGAACGCCATCAAGATCATTAACGATGTCGTAGCCCGCATCCCATGTATGACAGGTGTCAAAGCAAACTCCAAGCTTGTCCTTACAATCTACAAGATCGATGATTGCCCGAAGCTCCTCAAAACTCTTACCAACTTCAGAGCCCTTGCCAGCCATAGTCTCCAGCAGAACCGTTGTCTTCATCTCTGGGAAAAGAGCTTTATTAAGCCCTTCTGCTATCTGCTCGACTCCGACTTCTGCTCCCTGCCCTGTATGTGAACCCGGATGGAAATTGTAGTAATGACCAGGTAGCATTTCCATCTTCTCTATATCTTTTACCAACATATCAAGACCATTGGCCCTTGTGTCAGGATTCGCAGAGCACAGGTTCATAGTATAGCTAGCGTGCGCCACCAGTTTGCCAAATTTCTCTTTATCAAGAATATCCATAAGTGCCTTAGCATCAGCAGGCACTATATCTTTGGACTTACCGCCTCTTGGATTTCTGGTAAACCACGCAAAAGTATCACCGCCAAAATCCACCATCTGATGCCCCATCGCCTCATATCCGTTTGTAACTGTCAAATGACATCCTATATAAATCATAACTGCTGTGCCTCCTTAACCTAAAAATGGACCACTAACCCCGTCCCCCTAGTCCAAACTTCATATTTCCAGTATATTTCTCTCCATGCTTTGTTTCAGCGCTTGGGAGCCTTCTTCCATATGGGCCAGATAAGAAATCATAAGCTTGCGTTCAGGTAGTACATAGCACTTCTGTCCCCATTTGCCGTTGATGCTGAATCCATCACGATATTTCCAGATGAAAAAACCATATCCCCCTTCACGGTTCATCTGCTGAATGGAAGTTGCTTTATTTATATACGCTTCAGAAAGAATTCTTTTGCCATCAAAAATACCCTTGTTATACAGCATAAGTCCGAGCCTGCTAAGTTCATTCACTGTAAGCTTAGTTCCGGAAGCCCCATAGAAATAGCCTTCCGGACATCTACTGTACTCGTATCTGGTTATTCCAAGAGGTTTGAAAATTCTCTTTTCGATGAATGCACCCAGTTCCATTCCAAGAGCTTCAGTTAGCGAGACTCCCACCAAATATGCGCTTATATTGTTGTAATTAAAAACTCTTTCATCAGGATCAGCAATTTCTGTCTGAAGGGCAAAATCAATATAGCTGCTACCCTCTGGTCTAAATGGAAAATCAGCGACAGACATTGTCATGAGCCTTTGAATAGTTATCTTTTCAAATGTGCTTTTCTGCTTATCAGAAATCTGCAAGAGCTTATTCTGTGGTAGATAGTGCAGTACTGACTTACTGATATCAAATTTCTTTTCATCAGTGGCAATTCCCACGGCTATTGATAGTATTGCTTTGGTCGCTGAAAATATATCGTGAATATTCTCTGTCGTATCCCCGTAGCCATGCGTCAATACGCCGTCCTCATACACTTCCACACCATAGACGTCCCAATTGTTGCCATTTATATCCCCAATAAATGAGTCAAAATTCATCCGAAAGTTCCTCCAAACTACAGCCCGAATTATATGTTTTTCCCTTATGGCCGTTTCCCCAAGCACTCTACTATAGTTTAGATGCTACATTCCAAATGAACAACCTCTTTTTGGACCACTAACCCCGTCCCCTAGGACCATTTCTGTAGTATCATAGATATATACGAAAAATAGTATGTGTGGGGGATTCAATATGAATACAGATTCTACCAAGAACAAAGTCACTTTCTGGTCGCTGATATGGCTTCTGGGACTTGCAGGACAGTTGTGCTGGAACATGGAAAATCAGTGGTTTAATACCTTTGTCTATGCCAAGATAGCCAAAGATCCTACAATCATTTCATGGATGCTGGCGATTTCTGCCACAGCGACTACTATCTCGACATTTCTTTTCGGATGTATATCAGATAGAAAAGGCAATCGAAAAAGTCTTGTTTCTATTGGTTATATTCTATGGGGAATCTTCACGATTCTTTTTGGATGTACAGAATTTATGAGGTCGTCAAATAGCGATCAAAGTGCAATCATAGGAGTAGCCTTCGCTGTCATTGCTGCTGATGCCATTATGAGTTTCTTTGGATCTATGGGAAATGATATAGGCTTTAATGCCTGGATAAATGATCACATGAATCCTCAGAATGCCGGAGCCCTTGGCGCCGCCATCGCTGTTCAGCCTGTAATAGGTACAATAGTGGGCACTATACTTGGTGGTCTCCTTGTGGGCGCTGATGATAATTACATGCGCCTTTTCACAGTTATCGGTGGAAGCGTTATAATTCTTGGTCTTGTATCTTTACTGTGCATGAAGGATTCAAAAGAACTAAAGCCATCCATAAAAGGCTCCTTCTCCGAGCAGTTCTTTTCAATATTCAATGTAAAAGAGTACCTGAATCACCGCGAGCTCGTATTCGTAAATCTGATGCTCGCAGTTTACTTCATCTCTTTTAATGTATATTTCTCTCACCTGGGAAATTTCATGATCTATTATCTTGGATTTACAGCTGACACCATGGGACTTATTGAAGGCATCGGCCTTCTCATTGCCATGTTTACTACAATCCCTGCAATTAAACTGATTCAGGCAGATAAGTCTTCCCTTATCATACTTGTTGCCCTTGTAGTCAACTCCATAGGCCTTCTGATCATCGGCCTATTGGTATCTCCTACTAACGTTAACCCAGCTACTATATGGAATCCTCATCTCCTGGCCGGCGTTCTCTTTGTTGGAATCGGCTACATACTGTTCCTTCAGACCATCACAGTATGGTCCAAGCGCCTGTACCCAGAGGATGCAAGAGGTCAGTTTGAGGGAATCCGCATTATCTTTTACGTTCTGATTCCAATGATCATCGCCCCTCTCATCTCCAATCCAATTATCAAAAGAAGTGGCGAATTTGTGGATGAGTACGGCTTCACAGAGTATCTTCCTACCAATACACTTTTCATTGCAGGAGTTGTGATCGTGCTTATTACGCTACTTCCTCTGTTCCTCGCCCACAAAGAACATGCAAAAATGGACCACTAACCCCGTCCCCTAGGACCACCTTTTTTCTCTCTATATCTAGTGCCTCAAAAGTCCAAACTACATCATATTCAAAGCGCTCTGAAATGCCGTATTTTCTTTATATAAATTTAATTTATTTTTCAAAAATACTATCGTTTTAGCAATATATTATGTTCGTTTTAATGGTATGATTGTAAATGAGCCGCACACTTTTCCAACCTTAAAAGGAGGTTCGAAATGAACAGTAATATGGAAGAAAAAAGTAGAAAAATGTCCCTCAAAGTTTTCCTGACCGGCCTTGTAATGATATCTCTGATTCTCATTGGTGGTCTTATTACAACTCTTGCAGTAGTTAATCTGCGCCGTGGTATGGAAGACGAAGTTGAGCAGGGTGTTAAAGCTACTTGCCAGACTTATGCTATGGTACTTCAGTATACACACGACATAGACGATGGTTCTACAGATAAACTCGAAATTGATATGCATAATTCAACCGGTTATGACTATACATATTTCGTTGGTGATACCAGAGAACGTTCCAGTATTGAAGGTGTTATAGGTACAAAGGCAGGCGATGCTGTTATCGCTGCTGTTCTAAAAAACAAACAGAGCTATCAGGCTAAAAACGTCGTTATCAACGGTGAAAAGTACTATGTTGCTTATGAGCCTCTCACTGATGATACAGGCGCTGTATATGGCATGGCATTCGTTGGTCTTAAAAAGATCAACATCAGCACCTACATCACTAACCGTGTAAAGACTATGATTGTCCTTGCAGGTATTCTCATTATCGTCTTCACTATTACAACAATCAGATATGTCCTTAGCATTGTTAGCGCCCTTGATGAAAACGTTAAAGCAGTTCGTAAGATGGCTACAGGTGATCTTGATATCGAACTTAGCGCAAAGGTTAAGGATCGTGCAGACGAACTTGGCGAAATGTCTTCAGCTCTTTTTGATATGGCAGAGAAAATCCGCAGCGTTATCGGAAATGCAAGAGTTTCTTCTAATGAGGTTGATAACTCCGCTGGCTATCTGAATGAAACCGTTAAGACAATCTCAGAGACAGCCGAAAATGTTACTACTGCTGTTGCTCAGGTTGCAAGTGGTGCTTCCAGCCAGGCTGAATCTCTTCAGGAAGCAGTTGAAAACGTTAATGACATCAATGACGCAGTTCATTACATCATCGAAAATACAGATGAGATGCAGACTATCGCTGATACAATGCAGGAGAACTCACAGGCCAGCCAGGATAAGCTGAACGAGCTTCGAACCTCAACAAGAGATAGTATTGCTGCAATTGATGGTATCGTTGAACTCATTAAGAACACTAACACTGCTGTTACAACCATCAGTGAAGCGGTTGCTATCATCGATGCTATTGCTGCTCAGACAAACCTTCTGTCTCTCAACGCCAGCATCGAGGCTGCAAGAGCCGGCGAAGCTGGTAAAGGCTTTGCGGTAGTTGCTGATGAGATCCGACAGCTTGCTGATCAGTCTGCAGACGCTGCCAAGAATATTCAGGAAGCTATGAAGGGTCTTGCTTCTGACTCCAACAAGACTATGGAAGAAGCTGGAAGTGTTCAGGAAGCAATGGGCAACCAGCGTAGCACGATTCACAGAACTATCGAGCAGGTTGACATGCTCATTGAGGATATCAATAAGTCAATCGCTCTTACAAAAGAGATTGTTAAGAACGTTGATAGAACAAACACAGCTAGTACAAGCATTTCTGAGACTATTACAAGTCTTTCAGCTATCTCTCAGGAGAACGCAGCAAGTTCAGAAGAAACAAGAGCATCCATGCAGAATCTATCTGAAACAATGGATATCCTGTCCGAGAAGGCAAGCGGTCTTAATGATATTGCAAAAGAGCTTGATGAAGAGATGGCATTCTTCCGTGTTGAATACGAGCTGGTTACTGAATAAATCATATACTAATCATTCAAAATTACGTAAGGACGGGCATTTCAGATGTCCGTCCTTCTTTAATCCCTATTATTATTCCTCTTGTTGTAACCCGTCCCCTAGGTCCATTTAGCGTTTCTTCCTGATTTCTTTGAGCCCATTTATGAATGTCTCTGCGTCAGCATGTCGAACTTCCTTGTCCTCATAGAGAGCAGCGTCAGCCTTTTCGATTGCCTGCTCGTAGGACATATCTGATGAAGTGCAGGTGTAAATACCCATGCTGAAAGAAGGCACATATTCAAGCTCATTACCATTCTCCAGCGCTGTGATCATTCGATCCCTAAAGCCTTCAAATACGTCCCTTCCTTTTCCTGCGACTATAAACTCATCGCCGCCCCATCTGCCGCCTATGGCATTTCTGGAATCAAGAGATTTCCTGATAGAATTGGCAAAAGAAATAAGTACTTTATCCCCTTCATCGTGACCAAGAATGTCATTGATATTCTTAAAGAAATCCATATCTATCATCATAATAGAAAAAGGATTCTCCTGATTGCATTTGCTGATCTCTTCAGCCATAAAATCCGTCATACGCCTGCGGTTATAAAGCTTGGTAAGGGCATCTGTATAAATCTGAGAATCCTGAAGCTCAGCAAAGAGCTTGAGAACAACAGGAATTACACACAGCTCTATTGCTGGAAGATTAAGAAGGAATCCAATCAGAATACCACTGACAGTAAATGCCAGAATAAAGATAATCTGGCTTCTATACTTTTTCTTTTCCATCTTGGTTCTGGCTCTTCTCTTGTTATGTATGGAAATAGCTGTCGCATAGATAAGATATACATAGTCAAGAAGCAGTACTACTCCAATCATAGGCTTAAATACGGCTGTTCCACCTGTAAGCTCATAAGCATATACATGAAGTGGTGTAAGGAATAATATGAGCACAATAGCAAGAGGTATATGTATCAGAATCTTCCATATAAGTATTGCCCTATCGCTAGATGGCTTCTGTAGATTAGCAGATACATGCATAAACCAGAAATAACATGAGAAGGTCATAGACACGAACCCAGCAGATATAACAAGCTTAACAAACAGCTCTGGAAAGGCTGTATAGAAAGCGTCACCAATAAGAAGCCTGAAATCCACCAGCGCATATACCATATATGATACGAGCATTCCCTTAAATGCGCTCACTTCTCTTTTGTTACCAATGCTCTCGTTGGTCTTGAAATAGATAATATTAAGCGAAACCAGACATACTACTATTATCAAAAGAATAAATGGCTTAATCTGCATTTCTATCGGAATCATTGTCATATCAGTTCTCCAAACACCTCTTAAGAAAATACTACCACCTAATATTATATTCTATTAATTTAAACTACTCTACTCTGTAAAATAGAATCGTATAAAAAAGAGCCATAACCACGTGATATACACTTGGCTATGGCCTGTAAATATTCCTATTATTCAACTTCTACAGCAAACATTACGAAGAATAAGGTGTCCGATTTAGTACATGTAGAAAGAGTTATGATCTTGTCATCTACAGTTGGCTCAATACCTGTGTCAATGTAGGTCTTGTACTCGATTGTATCGAGGAACTCTCTCATATTCTCAGGATTTGCTCCACAAACATCATAGATATATGAGTTCTTGGGAACATCCATGAAAGCAAAGAGCATATAGCGTCTTGTGCCTTCAGGAGTGATGATTTTGAAGTACTTGTGATTCTCGAGAAATCCAAGGTCGTCCTTGTATGTTCTAAGCGCTCCGAACATAGTACGGTTACGCATATTATGTCCATATATAATAGAATTAGCATCATTAAAATCAGCAGCTGCTCTATAATCCAGGAAAAGAGAACCAGTCTCAGAGTCGTTACCTTCGTAGTCCTTAATAGCATACTTGGTATTATCTCCAGCCTGCATTATAGGATAACTAAGGCGATCATCCTCAAACTCAAGCCATGCTACTGTTTCAGGATACTCTGCCATAAATCCTGCAAGACTATCCTGTGGAGCAACAACATCTGATGCATCAATGGAGGATGCTTCATCATCAGTATTACTTACTTCAATAGAAGCTTCATCAGATGACTCAGAAGATGCCTCCACACTAGCCTCTACGGTTGCCTCTATTGTCGCATCAATCGCAGCCTCAACCAATCTGTTGGTTTCTTCCTTGCTAGCTACCATCTCTTCAACAGAAATAGTCTCTACGATTTCCGTTCCCTTATCTTCCTTCTCAGAAGCATTAACCGTGCGATCATCGTAAAGAAGATGTCCAAGAGCAAACACTAATGCAACTATTACAAGTGCAACCACTGCCACCATCTTGAAATTCTTGCGCATTCCTTTAATAATACTGGCAATTAGTATCGCAAATATCTCAAAATAGATAATGAATGGAACCAGCTTTTTATGCTTATTATTAAATTTTTTAAATGACGATATAAGGTTCTGCATCGCTCTAAATCCACACCTTTACTATATTGACACCCCTCATCAATAAGCACACAGCAATTGATTTTATCGAAAACGGGGTATAAAAGTCAATGAAAATATTTCCAAATTTTTACCCATTATCGAAATACCATTTGTACTACATGCTAGGTATATTTTTCTAACGCAAAAAGGCAGTCCTTTCGGACTGCCTTCTGCTCAAATTGTTGCGAATTTACTGCACTGTAACATTAACAGATGTTCCAATTGAACCTGAACCCTGGATTCCAAAATCTACGGAAGCGCCTGGCTCAAGAACTGAGTTCCATGACATAGGAGTGATTACATAGTAACCGCCTTCCTCTGCGATGTTTACGCACCAGCTGGAATCAATCTTAACTTCGCTCTTGCTAACCTTAACTGTCCATGTATCAGTTCTGGAAGCTGAATCGTTCTTAACCTTTATAAGAACCTGATAGCCTAATCCCCAGTTGTTGATAGAATATTCAGCCTTAAGAGCTCCTGTTACAGGAGTAGGCTCTGGATCTACAGGAGTAGGATCTACTGGGTCTGGATATACTGGATCTGGATCTACTGGAGTAGGATCAACTGGTGTAGGATCTACCGGATCCGGCTCAACTACAGGATCAGTAGATGGAATCTGACTTCCGTTGATTGTAGCAGGAGTTCCATCAACATGCTTCATGATAGTGCTGATGATCTCAGGATCTGACCACTGAAGAGAATTTCTGTCAATGTATCTGTGGCACTCACCATCTGAACCAGCTGAATTGTTCTGGTAGATGTTGTTATCCCAGAGAACCATGGCAACATTGCTGTACTTGGAAGCTGTTCCCCAATAATAATCAGCCCACTTAACACGCTCTGCTGTGTTATTTCTGTTAGTAGCACTTGTCTCGCCTACAACTACAGGAACATTCCTTGAAATGAACTTAGAATTGAGATCATTAAAGAATGAATCAATGTCGTATTTGAGGTTATCATCAAATCTTGTAACATAAGTGTCGCTTGCAAGAGCGAAATAATAAGGAATGTACGCATGAACTGAAAGGATCAGTCTGTTGCTGGCTGAATCATTAGGAAGCTTAAAGCCATCTGTCATACAGCCTTCGATTGAAGCATCATAACCTGGAACCATAACGCATCTTGTTGCGTTGTTTCCGCCTGTTGCTCTGATAGCATCAAGCGCAACCTGATTGTAATCGTTAATGCATGCAACAGCTTCTCTGATGTCATTACTTGGGTTATTTCTTGGGAACCACCACTCTTCGCTGTGACCAACAAGTCTAGGCTCGTTCATGGTCTCAAATACGAGGTGATAATCATAGTTCTTAAACTCATTTGCTATCTGTGTCCAGATTGACTTGAAATACTTCTCAGAACGGCTCTTGTTCGCATTGTTAGGAACATAGAAGCAGTAATCTGAGTTGATATCATGGTGAGAATTGAGGATTACATACATATCATTAACAATACAGTAATCAACTACTTCTTTTACTCTCTTCATAAAAAAATCAGGAATCTTATAATCAGAACCTGAAGTATATTGTCCCCATGATACAGGAATACGAACTGTGTTAAAACCAGCCTTGGCAACTTCATCAATAAGTGCCTTGGTTGTAGCAGGATTTCCCCAATAAGTCTCATTTGAGCTGGTGTATGGGAAATTATAGCTCTGTCCATAAGAATCCAAGCTGTTACCAATATTCCAACCAACTGTCATATCTGAGACAACCTGCGCAGCAGTCTTGTCTGTTCCACCTGCCGCATAAACCGTACTAGCCGGTATCGCCATAACAAAAACAAATAATGCTAAAACAACTGTTAATACCCTTTTAATGCATTTTGAATTGTGCATCATAAGCACCTCCCATATATTTTGTCGCGACATATATAATTATTAACGAAAAAACGGAATTGTCAATAATATATTAACAATTCCGTAATATTTTCGTAAATTATTCAACTTTATTCGTTATTATCTGAAAACAATCACAATCGTAATATCAGATATTAATGAACTGCTTAGTACTGTCATTGAGCTTACTTGTAACGTCATTATTAGTATCCATAGCAGAACTGATACCTGTAATCTCATCAACAATATCCTGTGAATGACCAGCAGATGTATTAATCGCATCTGATGCTTCATTAACAGAAGAAGAGATTGAAGTAACTGAATCAGCCATCTGTTCCATAATCTCATTCAGATTCTGGGTCTGCTCTGAAATACCATCAAGCATCTCATTGATAAGTCTAGCTGTCTCTTCATACTTCTCACCAGTATCAACAAATGCATCATAGTCAGCAAGTACTGTAGTATTGATGAATTCAAGCACCTGCATAGCGTTATCAGCAAGAGACTTAACAGCTTCAGTTACTTCATTACTGATATTCTGGATGTTACCAGCTGTCTGGCGGGAGTTATCAGCAAGAGCACTGATTTCCTGCGCAACAACTGCAAAGCCCTTACCAGCTTCACCCGCTCTTGCTGCCTCAATAGAAGCATTAAGAGCAAGGAGGTTAGTCTGTGATGCGATATCAAGAATTACCTTAGTAAGCTCATTGATCTGTGATACCTTCTCACTATCCTTAACAGATTTCTCAAGTACTCCAGAGAGTTCTTCCATCTTGGATCCTGTGTTATCCTTCTTAACCTGAGCACCATTCTTAATCTCGATAGCCTCTGCTCTGATTTCCTCGGCCTTGGCTGTACCATCTTCAACGCCATTGTTGATGTTACCAGTAGCATTCTTAACATCATCAAGCTTATCATTCATTACATTTGCTGTATCAGATACATTCTGCATACTTGCTGACAATTCCTCAAGTGCTGCAGAAGTATTGGTAATATTGTCTCTAGCCAAAACAATCTGGTTAGTCATATCCTCAGAAGACTCTGTCAGTACAACTGTACCATCTTTAACTTCTCTAAGAATTTTCTGAAGAGTCTCAATAAACAGGTTGAAACCATTCTTAATATACACAAGCTCAGAAGCTGTATGCGTTTGAACTCTGACTGTAAGATCACCCTTATGATTCTGGATATTTGAAATAATATTGTTGATCTCGTCAGCCATCTGGTTAACCTTTTTGCCAACCATCTGATAATTAAAGAACAGGAATGCAACGATGAAAAGAATATATATGACCATAAGAACATTGATAACTGCAATAGCTGCGTGCGTTCTGTTCTCAACAGTCTGATGAGATTTTTCTTCAACAAGAGCAACTTCTTCATTAAGTATTGCCAGCTGATCCTTCATATTTGCAAGCTGAGTTGAAGCATCACCATAGACAACCATAAGGATTGAATTGACATCGCCAGTTCCAGCCGCAGTAATTACATTTTTATAGCCTTCTCTATATGGCGTATAGTTATCCTGTAACGTCTTGGCAGCTTCTACAGCTGTAGCACTGCTATATCCAGGCGTATTAAAGGTGGATACAATTCCCTCTACGGCACTATCCATCTCTGTAATACACTTCTCCATCTCAGGTATTTTTTGATCAACCTGACCCATAGCCTTGATGGTGTCATACATTGAAGCAAGAGCAAATCCATCATTATCAAGGATTCGCATGTCTACTTCAAAAACTCTCATATCGTTCATAACGCCTTCTACAACTGTAGATGTAGCGATAGAAGTACTTGTCATCTGATTCATCTGATTAACAACGATAAAGATTGAAACTGCAAACAGAATTAGCAGTGCACCATATGAAATAGCACTCATACCTGCTACAGTCTTGAAAAATGGAATTTTCTCCTGTTTATTATTGTTAGAAGCCATTATTTCTCTCCTTTTCCCGTGACACGCTAGTAATGTCATTCGTTTAAACGCACAATAATACACTTATAACAATAAAATTCTACGCCACAATTTGATTGTAAACTATACGATTAATCGTATTTTTATAGTATTTTGAAATTTTTAATCTTTACAAAAATCCCCTTGGTTTTCTGCCTGTCCAAGGGGATTTTAAAATACCGCTTCAAGATATAAAAGCCAAAATTAATTCAACGAAATAACGCAGTATTTCCTGCCATCTACAACATTATTTGTAATTGCTTCATTTATGCTGGCATCATATATTCCAGCCTCTACCATGGCTGTAGCATCTGACGAAAGGATACACATCTGATTACTGCCATAGTATCTCTCTCGCAGTGACTCCATAGTATCCTCAGGACTGATCGTGCCTTCCACAACATCTGCCCTGTAGTACTGTGATCTGTAGTCCAGTGTACTGAATATAACAACGCTTCTATCCGGAATCTCTGCATATTCCTCATCCCAGTTCATCTGAACAATATCGTAGTAAGGAAGCTTATTGGTACGAATATGCTCTGCCTGATCACTCCACGCAAAGATGCAGATAACGCACATAACAGTTAGTAAAAGCCCATTCCTCACTCGCACATCTCTCATCTTGCCATGCAAAAGACCTGCAATACCGAGAGTTAACAGGAAAGTAGCCGGAGCAAAAAATCTGTAGTAGAAAGTATCCATTGAAGAGAAATAACGGATAACAATGAACATTCCGTAATATACAACGCCGGTTGTAATAAGTACTGACTCTCTTGATAATCTCTTGGCATTTCCAAGGATAAAAACAACAGCAACAATTATCACAAGAAATACTATCAGCACACTCTTTCCGTAGGACAAGCCGGCAATATAAGCTGGTACCTCGGTATGGAAGATATTGAATATTTCAGCCAAAAGAGCTTTCACAAGATCATTGGTCAGTGACTGATAATCATCCCACCACATTGATCTTGATACTCCCGATGGCATTCCATTCTGAATCTTGTTATTAAGAAGATACAAAATACACATGCATCCAGAAGCAAAAGCTGTAATTCCAAGATAAATAATCTTCTTAAAGTCACCTTTTTTGCTGCCCCAGAGCTTATCGATCAGAAGAATCAGCATATAGAGCCCTATTACAAAATAGGTAAACATTCCAAAATATCTTGTAAGAAAGCATAAAAAGGCACTTGCACCAAAAAATACATAACTAATAGCCTTATTCTCACCATCTGCCAGCACCCTGTGAAGACTAAGGGCAAATAGCACCATAAAGATAATAAACGGAAGCTCGCTCCAGGAATACCAATACAGATACATAAGCCCCAGATTGGTCATAAAGAGCGCATAAAACCATGCATCCTTTTTGTAAGTGAACCTGAGTATCAAACTAAGCACACCTACAAGTATACTCGCCAAAATCTTGGAAGCCGCATATACTTCCATTCCTGTAATCTTCATTACCAAAGCTATCATAACAGGATACAGAATCGGCCAGTTGGCAAACCAGGTGTTGTTATAGCCAGCAAGACCATCGTAGTGGAAGCCATTTCCAGCCACCATATTGACGGCTTCTCTAAGGTAGCCTGCTGAATCAGCACTAATATTGATTCCCTCAAGATATCCATTTATCCATATAGAAAGACAAAGAGTGATATACAGCACGCATAAAAAGATATCACTTCCAACAGACTCAATAGCCCTAAGCTCTGGTAGCCTACGAAGCGTCATAACACACTTACCATAGCCAAAAAGAATCAGACAGATAAGAGCTATACCTACAAGCACCGTAATAACTCTGGAATAATAGAAAACATCCGCATAGGTAAGAGCCTTATCAGAAATAATAGAAGTTCCAAGGGAAATGCCTGTATCAGCCCCTTCTACCTTCTCATAAAATGGCATCACCTTATTGGTAGCATCTAGCTGAGTCTTGATAAAATAAGGACTGCAACCTTTTGCATTAATAGATAGCTTATAGTCTTTGCCCTTTTCCGTGTAGAAATCAGGACTGCCTATATTAGTCCATTCACCGATAACTACAGCAGATTCCTCCATGACTGTTGTCCAAAGCTCATTCCCAGAAGCATCTGTTAACCTAAACTCTATGGTTCCTTTTCCTGCAGGATCAGTATTAACAAGAACAACATTCATACTGCCAAGATAAGTATCTTCTTTGGCTACAAGCTCCAGATTAAGAATATCTCCATCATTAACTTCTACATAAGACGGAGTATCAAAAAGCGGAGGATGAACATCCTCCGACTTATTATGAAGTCCAGTTTCTCTGCCCAGTATAATCTGAGCAAAGCATGTCAGCACTACAACCAACACGCATAAAAGTATCTTAGTAACCTTAATCTTATTCTTCATACGCTACTAAGCTCTCCCCTTTCAAATCTCAATTCATCAAACCTCAGGCCCTGATAAGCTCGTCAGCAAGCTTCATAGCTCTTTCCATTACAACATCTGAGTTATAATGCTCATGTTCGCCCCATCTGCCAAGGCCGATAACGCCCTTAGACTTAGCTTCCTCCAGAATAAAGCTTATCTTTTGTGGCTTATCTATTGTGTTAAGCGGATAAGCATATTCATTCATATATGCATAATTACCAGCCCACTCAGAATCCGCATAGGCTGCTGTTCTCTTTTTAACAGTTTCAACCCAATAGCCCTTGGAGTCAGGACAGAAATTACATCTGCACAAAATACGGTGATATGGCTTCTTTTCATCTGGCACATATACCCAGTGAGCAGGTGTCTGAGGATCCTCGTCCACGTATCTGATCTCCACTGCTGAATGCTTAAGCGCAGCAACTGCGTTCTTGAACTCATCAGATACTCCAACCACTTCAAAGCTATCCCATGGAATCGTAGTAATTATCTTATCTGCCTGTATCTTTCTGCCGTCATCACAGGTAATTACTCTGTTCTCAAGGTCAACCTCAGCTACAGAAAGTCCCGTAACCACATTTTCTTTCATGCTGTCAGCAATTCTGATGAAAGCCTCGCCATATCCATATTCCTTGGGATAATAGAACTGTGCATGGCCTGGCTGAGTACCAAACATCTTATGCTCCTGACAGGACCTTAATGTATCCTCATAGCTTACATTAGGGAGCTTCTCAAGCCAGTATGTTCCAAGCTCATCAAGAGTATCAGAGAACATTTTGCCATTATATGGAAGCATATAATTATCGGCTATCTCATCTCCCAGCTTCCATCTGATCCATTCTGTGAAAAGAACTGGCTTCTCAGCACCGGTATTACAGCCGGCATTCTTAATTGACTCAAGATATTTATCCTGATATTCCTCTGGAAGCTGCCAGATATTGGCCTCAAACGGATGATTTATCTCCATACCATGAATACTGATCCTGGAATCTCTGTCAAAAGAATTCCACTCTTTTTCCTCAAGAAAACGGAAAATAAATTCACATACAGCTGGTCTTCTAACATCAAGAAAATGGCCGCCACCAATATCAAGTGGCTTGCCATCTACTGTTTCTGATCTGCAGAGTCCACCCACAGTGTCCTCTTTTTCTATTACAAGAAAGTCTCTTTCTCCCAGGTCAAGGAGCTTTCTTCCAAAAGTAAGTCCGGAAGGCCCCCCGCCCAGTATCAAATACTTTACTTTTTCCATATATACCTTTCGTGCTTCTTAAGCTTAAATAAGATTTCAAGAGCTTCTACAACAGCCTTGGGCTTAAGCCCTGTTGATGATCCCACATAGTGGATAGGCACTTCTATGCAGTTAAGGTTTCTGCAATAATAACGAAGCTCAGTCTGATACATGTGCCCTGTAGACATGATCTGGTCCAGATTGATGTTCTCCAGTACATGTCTCTGGAATGCCTCATAGCCACTTGTCATATCCTTAAGCTTGGTTCCCAAAACCACGTTGGCAAGAATAGTTCCGCCACCGCTAAGTATTCGTCTATACAAAGGAAGGTCACTTACACCGCCTCCCTTAATGAATCTGGAGCCCCATACACAGTCATAGCCTTCATCAAGCTTGTCCATATACATGGGAATCTGCTTGGGATCATGGCTAAGTCCGCCGTCCATCTCAATAATTCTGTCTGCCCCATCCAAAAGAGCCTGTCTATAGCCTTCAAGGTAACAGCTGATAACTCCCTTTGACTCCTTATAGTAAATAAGCTTGATCTTGGGGTTATTCCCTGCCTTTTCTCTTATGATCTTCTCTGTATCATCCTTGGAATAATCATCTATTACCGGATAGTAATACAGATTCTCATAAGGAAGTGCCATTATCTCATCTATGACCTGTGCCATAGTAGCTGCCTCATTGGCTACGGGCATTACTATGATGGTCTTCTTGTTATTACACATTTTCGAATATCCTTTTACTTAAATTCAACGCTTCATTTTATCACACTGACATAAACCAGTCCAATAAAGTTAGCCAAATACCTGGTCTCTCAGTTTCTTACCTGTTGGAGTAGCTGCAAGACCTCCCTTGGCGGTCTCTTTAAGACTCTTAGGAAGGCTATCTCCAACCTCTGCCATTGCATCCAGACACTCATCTGCCGGAATCTTGGCATCAAGCCCTGCAAGCACCATGTCTGCACTAGAAAAAGCAATCATCAGACCTGAAGCGTTTCTCTTAATACAAGGAATCTCTACAAGACCTGCAACCGGATCACATACAAGCCCCATCTGGCTCGAAATAGCTATAGCCAGAGCATCTGCGCACTGAGATGGGCTTCCGCCACCAAGCTCTACAAGAGAAGCAGCCGCCATAGCCGCAGCGCTTCCACATTCTGCCTGGCATCCACCCTGTGCTCCAGCTATACTGGCTCTACTGGCTATTACCATACCAAAGCCAGCAGCAGTAAACATACTCATCACTATATCTTTTACATCGTACTCTTTGTCCTCATAAAGGCTAACAAGACATCCAGGAAGGATACCACAGCTACCTGCTGTTGGGGCTGCCACAATCTTGCCCATGCTGGCATTACAGCATGACGCAGAAAGAGCCCTTGCGATAGCCTTAGTCATAAAGCTGCCGCTTAGGCCTCCATTATTCCTGGCATATTCATTCATAAGAAAACCTTCGCCTCCAGTAAGACCTGAAGTAGACCTCTGATTCTTGTCCATTCCAGCCTTAACTGATTCTCTCATTATCTGGAAGCTTTCTTCCATCTTCTCATATATCTCGCGCTCGGATTTCTCCATGCACCTTGCCTGGTCCTCCAGAACGAGCTGGCTTATCTTGATATCTCTTTTCTCAGCTTCCAGGACCAGTTCCTGTATTGATTCATATTTAAGCATCACTACCTCTACTTCTTGCTGCGATCACACACGTCTGATTAAAATAGCATTTTTGACATGCTCTATTCCTCTTATCTCATCTACCAGTTCCTCTGGTGGCTGATTGTCTATCTCGATAGTCATGATAGCATCTCCGCCCTTCTCCTGTCTGGACAGATGGAAATTGGAAATATTAAGATCCTCATGTTCAAAGTGCATCATATGGGTTACATTTGCGATAACTCCAGGCTTATCCTCATGCATGACAAGAATCGTATTGTTATCTCCGTTAAACTCAACATTCATGCCATTTATCTGATTTACCAGAATGTTGCCACCACCTATGCTGGCTCCCTGCATAGTTCCTTCAGTCCCATCCTCCAGATAGAACCTTACAACCGCTGTATTGGGATGCGCATCCTTGATGTTCTCCTTGGAAAAAGAGTAATTGATTCCTCTTTCATCTGCTATTGTCAGAGCATCCCTTATCTCAGGAGAATAGCTCTTGTAGCCCATAATTCCTGCAAGAAGCGCTTTATCAGTTCCATGCCCCTTGTAGGTCTGGGCAAAAGAACCAGAGAAAATAATCTCAACCTTATTAAGCTTCCTGTCATCAATAAGCTTATTAACTACATTTCCAAGTCTCACAGCTCCTGCTGTATGAGAGCTTGAAGGTCCGATCATAACGGGACCTATAATATCAAAAACATTCATAAAAACCTCATGCACCTGTTTTGTGCACTGCCATCTTGCCGCCAAAGCTCTCTGCGTTAACGTAATCAGAATAGCTCATTCCGGTGTACTTTTTAAAACATCTTCCGAAATAGTTTGGATCAGGAATACCAACCTCTGCAGCCGCCTGATACATCTTGTGTCCATTCCTTGCTATATCCATGGCTTTGGTCATTCTGATACCGGTAAGATATTCGATGAAATTCTTGCCAGTGTCCTGCTTAAACTTTCTGGATAAATAGCTGGAACTAAAGCCAAAATGCTGTGCTATAAAAGCCAGATTAAGCTTGGGATCACCATAGTTTTCTTCCACATATGCCTTGATAGTATCTGTGGAATCGGCTTTGGAAGATGCCACTACATCATTTGCCTTATTATCATCCCAAAAATCAGGAGAATTATCAAGCTTTCCTTTAACTCTCTCCAAAACCTCTGTAATCTCCGCTCTGACCATTGGTTTGAGCATATATTCAAATACGGGAAGGCTCACACATTTCCTTGCATATTCGAATTTGTCGATGGCTGTCATGATAATGATAACCAGATTCGGATATCTGCCTGTAGCAACCTGAGTGAATTCAATTCCATCCATAAATGGCATTGAGATATCTACAAATGCTATATCTGGCCTGAGCTCATCAATTGTATTGATAGCCTCGATACCACTGGCTGCTTCCCCAACAACCTCCATGTTAAGACTATCCCAGTCTATGGAAGCCCTCATTAGTTTCCTGGCTGACTGCTCATCATCAATTATCATAACCCTGTATTTTCTATCCATACCTACCCCACTTTATGACTCGAAACTACCTATGATACCTATTTTGCCTTAATTCTGAATTCTATCTGAGTGTATTCACCTATCTCACTCTCAATCTTAACTATATCCTCTTCACCTTCAAATATTCGGATTCTCTGGATCGTCCCCCAAAGTCCAAAGCTATCCGCTTCTGATCTGCTGTCATTTTTCTCCGTAGAAAGAATATCATCAATTTCTTCCTGACTCATACCAACGCCGGTATCTCTGACAGTCAGATAAAGCTCTCCATCCTCAAGTCTGCTACTGATCTTGATAATACCCTTCTCACCCTTCTGCCTGATACCATGATAAATACTGTTCTCAACCAGTGGCTGTAATATCAGCTTGGGAACCACCACCTGAAGCGTATCTTCAGCTATATCGTATTCATCATCCATGATGTCCCCATATCTTAGCTTCTGAAGAGCCAGATAGTCTTTAACTATCCATATTTCCCTGGATAATGGAATCTCTCTGTCGCCCTTACTTAGGAAATTCCTGTAAAAGCTTCCCAAGGTTTCAAGCGCATCATGAACCTTTTCTGCCCCTGCATCCAGCGCCATATAACCAATTGTCTCTATAGAATTATAAAGAAAATGTGGCTTGATCTGCTCCTGCAAAACCCTCATCTCAGCTCGCTGCAGCGTTTTCTCTTTTTCTATGAGAGTATCAATAAGTTCATTGACGTGATCAATAAGGCTGTTATAGTCCTCCTTGAGCATTTCAAGCTCGTCCGAAGGCATATGCGCATCAACCTTTTTAAGCTCTCCTGTCTTCTTGTTCTTGTCCATGGATTCTGACAGCAAAAGAACCGGATCAGTAATGTTCCTCCTGATAAATGTGCTGACAAAGAATACCGTAATGATAAATATGAGCAAAAGAGCTAACAAAACGTAAATAATACTAAAAGGAATTCCTTCTGTACTATAGGGTGCAAGCCTCATGACAATAATGGGATAATCGCTGACTCTTGTTGTAGATAAGAGCATCTTGCCCCCATTATATTCAACATCCTTATATTTAATGTGTCCCTGGGCTATATTGCTATCAAAGAACTGTGTATAACTACTATTTCCTGCAAGGAATGTACCATCATCGCCCATGATGCAGATGTTCCTGTATCCAAGCTGTGACAGCATCTTGTCAAAAAGGCTGGTGGAGATATTCATCAGCATAACTCCCTTTCTCTCCTGGGAGTCTATGTCATATATAGCTCTGGCAATTGTAACAACTGGCCTGTTATCAGCCTTGGAAGCCACATTGTTGCTGTTAAGTGTTACTATGGCGCTTCCTCTTCCATCGTATATATCTTTTCTCCACTCATCACTGTTCATGAGCTCGTAGTCATAATTATATGTAAATCTGTTAGTCGCAACCATTATCAGATCTTCTCTGAAGATCATAACACCGTCCACGCTCTCAGTAACATTCAAAACACTCATAACGCCGTATCTGGCATCATTGATCATACCAATATCAACTCTGTCAGCATCGGCCCTAAGAAACTCAACAAGCCTGTCCTCGGTCATGATAAGCCTGGAAAGCTCTATGTATTTACGAACATCAGAATAAATATTGCTGGAAAGAGTCTTCAGAACGCTCTCAGACTCTCTTTTACAATAGTTCTTCTGCTCCTTATCTGCTATATAATAGGTGGAAATAATAAAAGAAATGGTAACAACCAAAATAAGACCGAGTATCCCCTTCTGCAGACTGGCAGACAAAGACACTCTTCTCTTAAGGCTACTCTTCAATTTGCCAAAAGAATCCTCTTTCCCCATAAATTCCCCAAACTCCCTTACACAAAAAAGATACCACTTTTTGGCCGTTTATTAAAGTAAAACAGCACAAAAAGTGGCGTCCAAGTGGGTTCTTATCCTTTCACAGCTCCCGCGATGAAACTAGCCTGTATCTTACGACTGAGAAATAGATAAACTATGAGAGTAGGGAAAGTTGCAATCACAAGTGCTGCTCCAATCGGTCCCCAATCCGTTGTATGCTGGCCTGAAAGAGCCTTAATACCAACCGGGAGGGTTCTGTGGGCCGAATCGGAAATGAATACATTGGCAAACATGAATTCATTCCAGCACTGGAGGTATGAATATATTCCAACCGTAGATACAGCCGGCTTCATCAGCGGTAATATGATGGTAAAAAATGTTCTGAAAAGTCCGCAGCCATCGATTCTGGCAGCCTCATCAAGAGCATAAGGAATCTCAGACATAAAGCCTGTACAGATGAGGATAGCCATTGAAAGTGCAAACGCTGAATAAGGAATAATAAGTGTTGAATATTTGTTGAGCCAGTGAGCTCTACTCATTACTACATATACAGGAACGATAGATGCCTGAATAGGAATCGTAAGTCCCAGCATAAAGAATGCGTTTGTGAGCCTACTGAATCTCCATTTGATTCTGGTGATAGCATAGCAGGCCATCATAGCTGCCATAATGGAAATAGCTATAGCCAGTGTTGTTACAAGAATACTGTTAAAGAAATACAGTCCCATATTTCCTGTATGAAGAGCTGTTGTGTAGTTGGACCAAAGCCACTCTTTTGGGAGTCCAATTATGTTTTCACCAAATATTTCTTCGTTTGACTTAAGAGAAAAAGTAAACATGAAATATATTGGGAAAAGATTTATGATAGCCCAGATAACCAAAAACACGTCAATAATGATCTTGATCACGGGATTTTCTTCTTTTAATGTGTAACTTTCCATATTTATACATCCTTTTCTCTAAATGCTGCAGTTATCAGTAGTGCAAAAGCAAAGCAAAGAAGTATCAGCATTACTGAAATAGTACTTCCCATTCCATAACGGTTTCTGAGGAATAACATGTTCTCCAAAAGTGTACTTGGAACCTCTGTTGACTGGAATGGACCACCTTCGGTAAGGATACGAACAAGGTCGTAGGTCTTAAGTGATCCGGTTACAGCAAAGATAACGCTTACTCTGAGGATCGGCTTGATAATTGGAATAACCACATATCTGTCAACCTGCCACTTTGTTGCGCCATCAAGCATAGCTGCTTCTCTAAGATCAATATCAACACCCTTAACACCTGCGTACATCAGGAGCATGTGATAGCCTACATACTGCCATACTGTTGGAACAATGATACTTCCAAGAGCAGTCTTGATATCTCCTACCCATACATGCTTCCAGCTACTAAGGTGAACAGCATCAAGGAATCTGTTCAGGATACCATAATCAGGATTGTAAATTTTAAGCCATAACTGACCAATAACAACTGTTGAGATCAGTACCGGCATAAAGAATATAGAAAGAAAGGCTCTTTCTTTTCTGCTTTCACGTCTTCCCAGTATAAGAGCCAGTCCAAGCGCCAGAGGCAGCTGAATAAACACTGAGAAAAACGCCAATATAAGAGAATTCTTAAGAGAATTCATGAATTTGATAGAACCATTTGTAAATAATTCTATATAGTTGTCAAAACCAATAAATGTTCCCTCGGAAAAACCATTCCAATCGTACATACTTCTGTAAACAGAAACAGCAATAGGTGCGATCAGGATGCTTACAAAGAGAAGGAGTCCTGGAAGAAGAAATACGAAAATAGCAAGCCCCTCTTCTATCTTCCGTTTTTTCTTCTCATTTTTAACCTTATTATCACTCATACCAATCCTCACTCACATAACCCACTTGAAATCTTTTTTATAAAAGGTCCTTCCCTACTTCCAAAGCGGAAGCAAGGAAGGACCTGAGAGATGGAAATTTAGTTTATGCTTTTATCTTATTTCTTTTGCAAGACCTTCGATGAACTGGTCGCCGTTAACCTGGCATCCATAAACCTGATCTACATATGAAAGATATGTGTTAGCATCATCAGCACTCATAGCTGTGTCGCCGAAGAGTACGAATGTGTCAGCCTTTGCACAGATCTCAGCAACTGTCTGTGTAAGAGGGTTAACTGAACTTGTGTCACCATAAGGTGTCCATGCTGGAAGTCCGCATCCATCGAGGTAACCATAGTGGCAGATGAGCTTACCAAGCTCCATAGCGTACTTAGCAGCAACTTCTGCGTTAGGTGAAGAAGCAGCAACTGCAAGTGTATCTGAAGGACCACCGATGAGCTGTCCAAGCTTAGCCTTGTCAGCGTTGATAACTGGGAACTCAGCAACCTTTACCTTAGGAAGGAACTCTTCGTTAGCTGCAAAATCAGCACAGTTCCATGTACCATTCATGTAGAATGCATACTTGCCAGCGATGAAGTTGTTCTTAACTTCGTCATTTGTAAGGCCGATTCCTGAAGGATCGAAGTAACCATTGTTAACGAGTTCCTGGAATGTATCAACAGCAGCGCCAACCTCTGCATTGTTCCATGTATCTCTTGCAAGGAAGATGTCGTTAAGAGCATCAGCACCAACGCTCTTCTCGATAACTGACTCAAGGTACTCTGTTACACACCATGTCTCCTTACCAGCGCATCCAAAAGGAATAATTCCTTTTTCCTTAAGAGCATCACAGCAAGCGATGAACTCTTCGTATGTGCCAGGAACTTCTGTGTAACCAACTTCGCCAAGAAGATCCATGTTAGCGAAAAGACCAACGATGTTCATTGTTGTAGGAACGCCATAGTGCTTTCCATCATATGTTGTATTACCAAGCATGTTCTCTGGAAGCTCTGAAGCAAACTCAGGATAAACATCATCAAGGCAATATACCTTACCAGCATCTACGAAATCACCAAGGAATGCGCATGACCATGTGAAGAAGATATCAGGCATTTCGTTAGCAGATACAGCAGCTTTGATCTTAGTCTTGTAAGACTGGTTCTCGAAAGCTTCCCAGTTAAGAGTGATGTTAGGATACTTCTCTGCCATCTCAGCGATAGCTGCTTCATAAGCGTGACGGTTTGAGTCACTCTCTGTAGCGATGCACCACATGTTAAGTGTGATAGGCTCGTCCGTTGCAGCTGTAGCTGTCTCTGTTGTCTCAGTTGTTTCTGTCTTAGTCTCTGTTGTTGTTTCTGTCTTAGTCTCTGTTGTAGCAGAACCTGTGTCAGTTGTTGCAGCTGGAGTAGCACTTCCGCATCCGAACAAAGAAAGTGTCATGATGCCAGCCATAACGATTGAAGCAATACGTCTCTTCATTTCAAACCTCCCGTAATTTGAATAAGAAAATTGTTTCGCGACTACGTCGCTTGTTCATAACTAAAATATAAAATATTTGTGAACTATATTGAATGTAAATCTTTTACATTATTAAGCATTATTTTTACTTTTTCACAAAAAAATATCATTATGCATCAGATTTCTAGTCTAATTGCATAATGATATGTAAATATTTGATGTGAAAGTAGAAATTATGAATATAAATATGACGGATAATGTTCAATAATAATGCAAGTTCATTGTCACAATTGCCATCTGGCACCAGTAAATTCAATCAGTTCTTCTCAAGAATCTCACTGATTTCGTGTAAATCCCTGATCTCATGATCAATAGTTACCCCATGATCATTAACCATTCCCTTAGGGTTGTACCAACAGGAAATAAGCCCCGCATTATTGGCGCCTCTCATATCACTCGTAAGAGAATCACCAACCATGAGTATTTCTGAAGGCTTAATAGGGCCAAGGTACTCTCCTCTTCCTAATACGGAAGCTTCATTTTCTTTAAGCCACTTATCAGTCTCAGAAAGAGCCACGTCAAAAAATCCCATAGAAGGCTTCTCGACGCCTATCTCCTCAGATATAAAGCATAGGTCAAAGAGCTTATCAAATCCTGAGTTCAAAAGCTTGCCTGTCTGAGCCTTCTTGGTTCCATTAGAAGCCATGCACTGAAGATATTTACCCTTAAGACCTTTTACAAGCTCATAAGAATCATCCCTAAAACAGATTGTCTCTCCAAGGAGCTCCTGGTATCTGTCATTAAAAGCTGCAGCTATAGATGTATCAAAGCCCTTAAGTCCAAAGAATTCTCTAAATCTCCCTTCCAGAACTTCCTGCTTCTCCATCTCTCCACGCTCAAGAGCCTGCCAGCGTCTTCTATTAATTACCATATATTCAGAGAGCATCTCATCAGTAAACTCTCCAAGGCCAAACTCCCTGAAATCCGTAGTAAGAGCTTCTTTTTCTGCCACATCAAAATCCAGCAGTGTATTATCAAGATCCCAAAATATTGCTCTGATCATTTTTAACTCCTTTAAATCGAAACTTGCCCAAACACATTACAACAGTTTACATAGGTGAATATTTTTGTCAAGCTGTCCAAAATATGCCCCACGTCATGTGGCAGAATATAATCATCGGAAGTCCCAAAGGCCGTTATTTTAGGTCACTTCCTACATTTAACCCGTAGTTTGTTTGATATATTTTGGAGGTAAGTGTCATGACAAAAGCATTGATGGAAGCAGCAAGTCTTTATAATGATCCAAGATTTCTTTCAAAAAGTGAGATCAGAATCCGTGAGAACAAAAAGAGACGCCTGAGAATCGTCAGAAGACAGAAAATCGCTCTTTTCCTTGGTATTGCATTTATTCTTTTTATCATTCTCTTCTCCAGCTATTCTCTTATGAGCGTTGCTCAGGATGATAATTTTGTTCCAAAATGCAAATACTACAAGGTTCTGACAGTACACGCCGGTGACAACATAAGTCAGCTGGCTCAGGAATACTTTGACGAAGAGGAATATGAAGATTTTGGTTCCTACGTTTCCGAAATTTGCAAGATCAATCAGCTTACAGATTCCAACTTCATCAAGGCTGGTGAAAATATAGTAGTGCCCTACTACGCAGAATATAAATAAAAAAGCACGGCTCTTTAAAAGAGCCGTGCCTTTTAACATTGTCATATTATATTAGAAACGAACCTGTTTTTCAACCATTCTGACGAACTCAGTATTGTTTCTGGTCTTGGAGAAGAGATTGATGCACTGATCTACAGCATCATCAGCCTTCATGCCGTTAAAGCCCTTGCGGAGGCTGTTGATAGCAGCAAGCTCTTCACTATTAAGGAGAAGATCCTCTCTTCTAGTGCTGGACTTAGGAATATTGATAGCAGGGAAGATTCTCTTTTCCTGAAGCTTTCTATCAAGAACCATTTCCATGTTACCAGTTCCCTTGAATTCCTCGTAGATAACGTCATCCATCTTGGAACCAGTCTCAATAAGAGCTGTAGCAAGGATTGTGAGTGATCCGCCCTCTCTCATGTTACGAGCTGCACCAAAGAACTTCTTAGGCATATGAAGCGCTGCAGGATCAAGACCACCTGAAAGAGTTCTTCCTGAAGGAGGAACTACGATGTTGTATGCACGTGTAAGTCTTGTGATGGAATCGAGAAGGATCGCAACATCCTTACCGTGCTCAACAAGTCTCTTAGCACGCTCCATAACCATCTCTGCTACTCTCTTGTGATGCTCAGGAAGCTCATCGAAGGTTGAATAGATAACCTCTGCGTTTGGTCCCTCGATAGATTCCTTGATATCTGTAACTTCCTCTGGTCTCTCATCGATAAGAAGGATGATCAGATGAATATTGTTGTCACTCTTTAAGATAGACTTAGCTACTTCCTTGAGAAGTGTTGTCTTACCAGCCTTAGGAGGAGATACGATCATACCTCTCTGCCCCTTACCAATTGGGCTGATAAGATCCATGATTCTCATAGCTACTGATGATCCAGGCTGCTCAAGCTTGATTCTGGAATTAGGGAAAATAGGTGTCATATTCTCAAAGTTCCATCTTCCCATAGCAACTTCTGGCTTGTATCCATTTACAGAATCAAGAACCAAAAGAGCTGCAAACTTATCTGTCTCCTTCTTGGCTCTGCATCTGCCCTTAAGAATATCACCAGTCTTGAGGTTGAACTTTCTGATAAGGCTTGGTGCTACATATACATCATTCTCACCAGGAAGATAGTTTTCGCATCTGATGAATCCATAGCCATCCTGCATAACCTCAAGGATACCATTTGCATCATCGCCATCAGCGATCTCTTCTTCTGTCTTCTCAGCCTCAGCTGTCTTCTCAGGTCTTTCTGATCTCTCTGGTCTAGCTGGTCTTCTATCTTCTGTATTCTCAGCTGTCTTAGGTGCTGGCTTAGCATTTCCACCTGTAACAACAATATTTTTCTTCTTAGGTGCTGGCTTAGGACTTTCTTCCTTTTCAGCCTCTTTCTTAGGTTCCTGCTTCTGTGCGTTTTCTTTTTCATCCATCTCGCACATAATATCAATTATCTCAGATTTCTTGAGCGCTGTAGCCCCCTTTATGCCTCGTTTCTTAGCAATTTCTCTAAGGTCATTAAGTTTAAGTGTCTCGTATCTTTCTCTCAAAACATCTCCATTTCTGCGCAACAAAAGCGCTAATTTAAAACATATAAAAATTTGTAAAGTAAAAAATTAACTGTGGGAAAAATAAACGACCGCAACTACATTGCATTTGTTTAAAGAATAAAAATCATCAAAATCCTGTTTAATTTTTTCAACACGTAGCATACAATATTTTTTTTATAAAATCAACTATAATTTTTTATTTGCTCCAAAACATTTTCCGGAACAAACAACTTACCATAGCCAACACCCAGATCTATAGCGGGTTTATTGTCACCATGGAAATCTGATCCACCACTAATAAGAAGACCATGCTTTTCTGCAAGCTCTTTCATCTGACGCTCTTCATATGCTTCATAGGTGGAATAAATAGCCTCAAGTCCAGCTAGACCAGCATCAATAAGACGTACTACCAAAGCCTCCAGCTTCTCATCACTCAAGTGGTAAAGAATTGGATGCGCAAGGATAGGAACACCACCATTTTTAATAATAGTCTCAATAGCCATCTCTGGAGTAATGTTCTCTCTTGGAACATAGTATGGACAGTGATCTCCAATATATCTGTCAAAAACTTCCTGCTTGGAACTCACATATCCCTTTTCTAACATGTACTTGGCAAAGTGAGCCCTTGTAATAACTGTGTTAGGATTAGCCTCGCAAAGAGCCTCATAGGTAATATCAAAACCAGTTCCCTCAGAGAGCTTTTTGCACATCTTGATATTTCTCTCGATACGGGAGTTCATGAAAGAGTCGATGGTATCAAGAAGCTCCTGGTCATTGTAGTTCATATAAAGACCTACAATATGAACGTCCTTACCCTCATTGACAGTAGAAAACTCTATACCAGGAACAAACTCCATATCTGGATAATTGGCTTTAACATACTCGTCAGCCTCTTTAAGTCCCTTAACTGTATCGTGATCTGTAAGAGCAATAGCTGCAAGTCCCTTTCCATACGCATAGTCCATAAGTTCCTGAACAGAATATGTACCGTCTGAACATGTTGAATGTGTATGTAAATCTATAGCTCTCATAGTTTTCTCCGTTTCAAAATATCAGCCTATAGCCTGCAAAATAAAAGGCGCAAGGCCATCATTGTTATTATCCTCACTGGTAACCACATTGGCGCTTTTCTTAACAAGATCAGTGCCATTTATCATGGCTATTCCACAGCCAGCAGCCTCGATCATCGAGATATCATTCTGCTCGTCTCCAGCTGCATAGGTGTTTTCAAGAGGTATTTCAAGGATATCAGCAAGTCTTTTGACTGCGCTTCCCTTTCCTGCTTCTGCAGGGAAAATCTCCATGTAATATGGATTGGAATACAGCAGGGTAAGCTTACCTTCTGTCATCTCATAAAGAGCCTTCCTGAAGCGTTCCTGCTTATCATGGTCATGAAGCTCAATCGCTATCATCTTGGATGGCGGCGCCTGAAGTTCGCTCATAACATCATCAGTTACAATAAGCGGAGTCTTGATAACCCTCCTGTAATAATCCATGCACTCTCCGTCATGCCTTGAAACAATATGCGTCTCATTATAGGTATGACAGTGAATGCCGTATTCATCAGCAAGGTCAAGTATAGGCTCTACCATATCCAGAGGAATTCCGGTCTTAAACACATACCTTCCTTCATCTACGCTATAAATTTCTGTACCATTTGAACCACACAGAAAGCTCCCCTTGAAATCAAGCCCAAGTCCCTCGTACACAGCCTTGGCGCTATCAATTGCTCTCCCCGTGTTGATACAGAAATGATTCCCTGCTTCAGTAAACTTTTTAAGTGCCTCCATTGTCCCAGGTGTTATCTCTTTTTGCTTGTTCAAAAGAGTTCCATCCAGGTCAAAGAAAAATATCTTTTTACTCACATCTATCTCCAAGACAAAACAAAATCTTTACCCAAATTTGCGCGAAAAATGGGTAAAGATTCTCTGATCATTTAATCGCGAATAACATCAGCCCTCAACTATAAGGTATCTGCCATCGCCTATATCAAATACTTCATCAGCATCAAGCACATTACCACCCTCGGTATCAACGCCTGATTCCTCAAAGTACTCTTCAACTTCATCAACGCCGTCCACAACAACAGCCATGCAGTCCTCTAAAAATGCCTCTGCCTCTTCCATATTGGACGCTACATCCTCAGGAAAAAGCTGCCCCTGATTTTCCAAAAAACATCTCAGAACTGCCTCATCATACTCGTGCATAATTAAAATCCTCCAAAAATCCTTTTCGAAGCTATGCGTTTTCTCCTTACAAAAGCTCATGCTCCTGCATTTCATGATAGAGTCTTGCGATTGGAAGCCCAACTACATTGTAGTAGTCACCTCTGATACCTGAAATAAATATAGCAAACTGTCCTTGGACACCGTAGCCTCCTGCCTTGTCATCCGGTTCACCTGTCGCTACGTAAGTTTCTATTTCCTTGTCAGTCATGGGTGCTACATCCACCAGTGTTTCTTCATGGAAGGTAAAAGACTTCGCTTCCCCCTTCTCGTCAGTATAGAAAACTGTCACACCTGTGTACACCGCGTGAGTGTTACCTGAAAGGTCTCTGATCATCCGCATTGCATCCGCTCTGTCCGCGGGCTTACCAAGCACTCTACGATTATATGATACAACGGTGTCTGCGCCGATTACAACTAGTCTATCTGTCTCATTCGTAAAAATTTTGTGAAAAATCTCGGAAGCTTTTTTGAAAGAAAGCTCCTCAACCATCTTGCTAGGCTCGGTGTTATCAGCGTTTTCATCGCCCACTGCCGGAATAACCTCATAATCTGGAATCACCTTGGCAAGAAGCTCCCTTCTCCTTGGTGATCCTGATGCTAAAACATATCTCATATTATCAAACCTTCATTTCTGGTATGAACACTCTGGAATTCTGAGAATTCATTACCTTTGAATTTTTGGCTGCTTCTTCGCCAAATACTTTCTGGGAGTTGATTCTATCAGATGCATCTATCTTTTGACAATCCACCTTAACATATACGCCCTTATCATTCATCACATGAGCTTTGTCAGTGTCAGCAAGCTCTACATCAAGGATATGTCTTAGCTTTTTGCGAAGCTTATCATTCTCAACGGGGAAAAGAATCTCCACACGTCTCTCAAGGTTACGTGGCATCCAGTCTGCGCTACTGCAGTAATACTCAGGGCTTCCACCGTTTTCAAAATAGAATATTCTGCTGTGCTCAAGGTAATTACCAACTATGGATCTGACTGATATATTCTCGCTTACTCCTGGAATTCCAGTGCGAAGGCAACATATGCCTCTTACAATGAGATCAATCTTGACTCCCACGGAGCTTGCCTTATATAGCTCAGCTATTACCTCTTTGTGACAGATTGAATTCATCTTGGCAACGATATGGGCTGGCTCTCCATTAAGAGCATGATCCTCTTCTCTCTTGATAAGGTCCAGAACTCTGTCCTTGAGCCATAATGGTGCAAGAGACAGCTTATTCCAGCCAAGTGGCTCTGAGTAACCTGAGAGCATATTAAACACAGCTGTAGCGTCCTCGCCAAAAGCCGGTGCACAGGTGAAAAGACCTACATCCGTATACTGCTTGGCTGTTGAATCGTTGTAGTTACCTGTTGCAAGATGTACGTATCTCTTGATGCCATCTTCCTCTCTTCTCACAACAAGAGTTATCTTACAGTGTGTCTTAAGTCCCACAAGTCCATAGATAACGTGACAGCCGGCTTTCTCAAGCATCTTGGCCCAGACGATATTGTTTTCCTCATCAAATCTGGCCTTGAGCTCAACCAGTACTGTTACCTGCTTGCCATTGTCAGCAGCCTTGGCAAGTGCTGCGATGATTGGAGAATTACCACTTACTCTGTACAGTGTCTGCTTGATAGCCAGAACATCCGGATCAACAGCAGCATTTTCAACAAACTTAACGACATTCTCAAAGGTCTCATACGGATGATGCATCAGGATATCGCCCTTTGAGATAACGTCAAAGAGATTATCCTGTCCGAAAAATTCAGGAACTGGCTGTGGCCCCTTATATCTATGCTCCTTGAGGTCATCAAAGCCCTCAAGCTTGTACATTTTCATAAGGAAGGTCAGATCAAGCGGTCCATCAATATCGTAGATTTCGTTTTCTTCTACTCCAAGCTCATCAACTATGAGCTTTAAGAGCCTTCTATTTATTCCTGTGGCAACTTCTAGCCTTATGGCCTGTCCCCACTGCCTTCTCTTTATCTGCTTCTCGATCTCTTTTAAAAGATCTTCTGCCTCATCCTCATCGATAGAAAGGTCCGCATTTCTACCAACTCTGTAAGGTGAACTTGTAATTACATCATAGTTAAGGAACAGCTTATCTACAT
>JAEEGI010004844.1_pt1 | contig 31246 bp, 29 predicted proteins | sample 8958751 | NCBI WGS metagenome assembly JAEEGI01 (sample SAMN16246545, study PRJNA631951) | gut metagenome | biome: gut microbiome; feature: rumen; material: KS-attached | host: Bos | place: Iran: Karaj | collected 2018-10 | reverse complement strand
TTCGCCGTATCTACACTCAGCCGGAATATCAGACAACAAATTGCCATTCTTCACTACATCTTGAGGATCATCGCTCCATGAGAAAAACTGATAAGCAGTATCGGTTCTTACACCGTTTTTATCATAGGTTATAGCTGTATAATTACATGTCCAATGGCCGGATGCTTCACCATTTGAAGTACTATCCAATTCGAATGTTGCAGTCTGTATACCTACTTGGAAACCTTTATCATCATAAACATATAACTGCGTTGGTCTTATTCCACCGGTTGTAGGATCACTTGTATAAGTTATTTGAGGTTTTCCGTTCTCGGAAATTGTTAAAGAAGGTCCTGTTACACCGGAACCAACAGAAATACTTGCAGAAAAGTTTGCACCGCTTCCCAAAGTTTCTCTCAACTTTGCAAGTAAATCTCCGGATATTGCTGTTTTCGAAACCTTATAATCTTTAGTTTCTTCTTCTGTTAAATCTTTTACTGCTTTTTTATCACCTTTATTATGATAAGTAAAAGCTTTCTGTGCCTCAGCACTCAATTTACCATACAACTCTTTTGAAATCATTCCTTTTTTAGCTGTATAATACTTATCACCTTTTTTATGTTTTACAAACTTTTCCTGATCTTTTTTGTCTAATTTTTTATACTCTTCTTCAGTTATTGTTTTACCGGTAGCTGCATTGTGATAACCATCTTCCTTATATTCTGTTCCTTTATCAAAATTTTCCTTTTCTGTTTCTGATAATCTTTCATACTCTTCTTTCGATATTGTACCTGACCCATAATACCCGTCTTCACCGTAAGTTGTCGTTGTCATAATGTTTCCGTCTTCATCCATCTCGGTAACTGCCAAAGATGCCTCAGTAAAGCCCATGCTCATCAAGAAATCTTCCATTGTGTCAAACTTTGCAATATCATTTAAGTCTGAAGTTCTCAAATTTGCACCTGTTACAGACCAAATTCCACCAGCATTATTGCAAGTAAATCTTGCACCATAACTATCGTACAACTGAAACTGTCCGCCCGCAGCTTGGTAAGATACCAAAGAACCTGCATAATAACCAAATACCGCCGTTAAATTTCCGCCCAACATATCGTCAGGGGATCCAACTTTAATTGTTACACTTTTTGAGCTAGTAGAACCCGCATAGAAAGAACTGAATTCTTTACCATACTTCGAGTAAGAATAGGCAAACAAAGTGCTTACACCAAGACCTACGCTTAAAACCATTGCCAAGACAAAAGACACCAATTTTTTGTTCATGGCCACACCTCCTAAAATAAATTTAACTCCTATTTTCCTACTATTATTATAGTTTTTTATTTAAAAAAAGTTTAGAATAAAATGTGAAATATTTGTAAAACTTTAAAACTTAAAACAAACATATTTTTATAACAAACAGCCACCCCTATACTTATATTTAGTATAGTCCGCACTATATTTTTTTTCAATATTTTTATAAAATATCAAAAATTTTGTACGGAGCGCTAAAATGAACAAATTTGATTACAGAATACCTTATGCGGATACGGATAAAATGGGTGTGGTTTATCATTCAAACTATTTGAAATATTTTGAAATGGGCAGAACGGAACTTATGAGACAAATAGGATACACATACGATGAAATGGAAAAACAGGGCTTTTATTTTCCTGTTGTAAGTGCACAGTGCAATTATCACGCCCCCGCACATTATGACGATTTCATAACCGTGGAAACTACTATCTCCGAACTTAAACATGTAACCGTTACTTTCAGTTATAAAGTAAAATGTAACGATAAAGTATTAGTTACAGGTTATACAAAACATCCGTTGGTAAATTATGCTTTTAAGCCTACCAGAATACCGCAAAATATAAGAGAATTGTTGATTCCGCACATAGAAACGGAAACGGGAATTTAGGTATGGGTGTATTGAAACAACAAAAGAAGTGGACAAAACAAGATATTTATTTTATGCAACAAGCATTAAAATGTGCTGAAAAAGCACAAGAAAAAGATGAAGTACCTATAGGTGCGGTTATTGTAAAAGACAATAAAATTGTTTCCAAAGGATATAATAAAAGTATAACATTAAAAGATACTACTGCTCATGCCGAAATTGTTGCCGTAAGAAAAGCCTGCAAAAAATTAAACAATTACAGATTAAACGATTGTTCCGTATATGTTACCATAGAACCGTGTTCCATGTGTATGGGAGCATTAATTCTTGCAAGAATAAAAAATCTTTATTTCGGTGCAAAAGATATTAAAGCAGGTGCCTGCGGAAGTATTTTGGATATTTCAAAAGCAAGAACAAATCATAAAATAAATGTATATAGTGGACTTTTGGAACAAGATTGTGCTACAATAATAAAAAAGTTCTTTAAAAGCAAGCGAACTCGGGGGTGAGTTGGGTTCGACGGGAATGAAAGATGTAAAGAGAGCAAGTCCGAGTTGGTCGATGGCTCGGTTACTAATCGACCAAAAAAGAAACGACAAACAAATCGTTCCTAACATGATGTTGAAACCTATGGTTCCGGCATTCATGCCAATAGCTGCTTAAGTCAGCTACGGTTTACCTTTGACACCTGCTATCAGGATAAACCGTCAAGAGCAGGTTAGTATTAATTTGCTTGTTCCGTCAAGTTAGTATGAAATTCTAACGGAGCTGGTTTATAAAACAATTCCGTCCGGTAATGGTTTTATAAACGAGACAAATCTTTCCGGACTAAACTTGTAGTGCTCTTACTGAAACTTTTTCGGACGCGGGTTCAATTCCCGCCACCTCCACCAAAGCAAAAAGGATTTATAATCCTTTATAATTGTATGCGAACACATATAACTATTGAAAAAAAAATAATAATTTGATATATTTTCCTAATCAGTTAGATTGGAGGATTTAAAATGTCTTACAAATGTTATGTATGCGGAAAAGGTTCTTCTTCCGGAAATACGGTTAGCCACTCTAATAAAGCTACAAAAAGATTATTCAGGCCTAACCTTCAGGAATTAAGAATAGTAGTTAACGGCAAAAAGACAAAGGAATATGTTTGCACTTCCTGCATTCGTTCCGGTAAAATACAAAAAGCCATATAACGAAAAATATCTTTTAAATAAAAAAATACAACTCTTAAATTTTGAGAGTTGTGTTTTTTTATTTTATTTTTTTGATTTTCCTATTTTTTTTGGATGTTCTCTTAAATACTTTCTTATTCTGCTTCTTGCCTGAGCGGTTATTGCTATGGATAACCAATGTTCGGTAGGATTTACATTTTTTCTAACCAAAGCTTCACATTTTTGGCCTGTTTTAAGTTTATAATCCAAAGGAACTATTTTACCGTCAACTTTTACTCCCATACATCTGTCACCTATATCACTGTGGACGGCATACGCAAAGTCTAGAGCGGTTGCACCTTCTGGAAGTTTTATTGCAGCGCCTTTGGGAGTGGTAACATATATTTGATCGAAATTACATTCCGTTTTTATTGCCGTTAAAAATTCGTTTGAATCTTTCACATCTTTTTGAGATTCCAATATATGTTTTATGAATTCCAAATGATGTTCCATATTTATGTCTGTTTGTTTTAAATTGTTTGCACCGTTTTTATTAAAAGCTTCTTTATATCTCCAATGAGCGGCAATACCATATTCGGCTCTTCTGTGCATTTCTTCGGTTCGTATCTGCACTTCAACTATAACATTTTGATCGGAAACTACTGTTATATGTAAAGATTGATACATATTCGCTTTAGGAACGGCAATGTAATCCGTAAAAGAATTTTCCAAAACATTAAATTCGGATTGAATTACACTTAATACCGCATAACAATGTTCTTTCGTATCGGTAATTACTCTCAATCCGAACAAATCTTGTATGGCGGAAAACGGTTTTTCCTGTCTTTGCATTTTTCTGTAAATGCCGTAAAGATTTTTTGGTCTTGCAAGCATTCTGTATTTAATATTTAAATTTTTTATTTTTTCTTCCAGTTGCTTTTTTACTATTTCAAGATTTTTTAAATTACTTTCGGATCTTGCCTGCCATTTACTTTTTATTTCGTGATATTTTACCGGTTGCAAAACTTCAAATATTAAATCCTCAAGTTCGCTTTTCCATTTATATATCCCGAGCCTGTGTGCAAAAGGAGTATACAATGTTAATGTTTCCAAAGATATTTCTTTTTGTTTATCCGGCGGCAAATATTTTATTGTTCTCATATTGTGAAGCCTGTCGGCAAGTTTTATAATAATAACTCTTGTATCTTTAACAATAGCAAGCAGCATTTTTCTCCAGTTTTCGGCTTGTTCGGTAATATTATCGTTAAACTTATATGAATTGATTTTCGTTACACCTTCAACAAGAGCGGTTATTTCTTCACCGAACTCTTCTTTTAATTCTTCTCTTACAACCAAAGTATCTTCCAAAATATCGTGAAGTAATGCGGCACATATTGTAGCTTCATCCAGTTTTAGTTCGGTAAGAATTTTTGCGGTATTAAAACAGTGATTTATGTAAGGTTCCCCGCTTGCTCTTGTTTGATAAGAATGTGCATTTGAAGCAAAATTATAAGCTTTTTCAATTAAATCAAAATTTGCATTTGGAGAATATTCTTTTATAAGTTTTTTTAATTCTTCTATCATAATTAAATCATCACCCTTAACGAAAAACTATACTGATAAACTCTTTCCGATTCATATTTATAAGTTTCACCGGCAAAAGATAACGAGAAAACAGATACATTAATTCCTGCACCGTAAGTATACTTTATTTTATCTTCAGATGTAACGGAAGGAGTTTGTGCTCCCGCTCTTAAAACAAACATACTGCCTATATATTGCTCAATACCGACACTGTACAAATTGTCATTTTCTGCATTTCCGAATCTGTAAAATTTTTTATTCCAATCTGCAAGCAAATTAAATTTTCCTGTCACATACCCCAAACCGGTTCTTATGCCGAAAGGCAGTTGATCGTAATCATAATGCTCCCACCACATCATTCCAACAACATTTTCAAAATTTATACCGAAATATAAATTTCCTCTAACAGGAGCCATCAATCCTATATCCATTGTAAAACCGTTTCCTGAAGACGTTTGTGCAAACGGTGTTCCATTAAACACAGAACTTTCGGCAACGGTTCCGTACAAATAAGATAAATTTAAACCCAACGATACGCCCGCATCATTCACATTTGCCGCAGATATTGTAACAGCTTTTATATGTTCCGATTTTTTATAAAAATTTGAACCGTCTTTCTTTTCTGTATCGTTGGAAGAATATGTTCTCCACGATATTGCCCCCTGCCTTTGCATAATAACAAAAGAAGTAAAGCCCAAATCTATCGGATCTAAAGATGAAATAATATTTTTATCCAAATCCGTATTTCTTATTGCAACAACCACAGCTTCAAGCTGAACTCTTTCGGTATTATTAAAGCCCAAACTTGCGGAATTGTAAAAAACACCTTCCAAACTTCCCGGCATTGCAGCTCCGGTATATCCCATAGCAAAACTTCTTGCCGAAACTCCCGTAGAATCGTAAGAGTTAGGCATAGTAGGCGGTTTCTTTGCAAAAGCCAAAACTTCCACAGTAAAAAGAGCACATAATACAAATAAAAATTTTTTATTCATAATAAAACTTACTTTAAATTATACAATTTGGCATATACACCGTTTTTATCAAGCAGTTCCTGATGTTTTCCTCTTTCAACAACGGTTCCTTTATCTATAACTATAATTTGATCAGCATTTTTAACCGTAGAAAGCCTGTGTGCTATTAAAATAACGGTTCTGTTTTTCATTAAAGTTTCTATTGCTTCCTGTACAAGTTTTTCCGATTCGCTGTCCAATGCCGATGTTGCTTCATCTAAAACAAGTATAGGCGGATTTTTAAGCATAGCTCTTGCAATTGCAATTCTTTGTTTTTCTCCGCCTGACAATTTCATACCTCTTTCACCGATTAAAGTGTTATAGCCGTCAGGCATTGCAGATATAAACTTATGCGCATTTGCAGCTTTAGCCGCATTTTCTATTTCTTCATCACCGGCATCAAGTTTGCCGTAAGCAATATTATATTTTACCGTATCATTAAACAAAAACACATCTTGTGAAACAACACCGATTTTATCTCTTAATGATTCCAATGTTAAATTTTTTATATCGGTTCCGTCAACTAAAATTTCACCGGAATTTACATCATAAAATCTTAAAAGTAAATTGGCTATAGTACTTTTCCCCGAGCCCGATGAACCGACAAAAGCAACAGTTTGACCTTTCTTTATATCAATATTTATATTTTTTAAAATAGATTTATTTTGTTCATACTCAAAAGAAACATTTTTATAAACTATATCTTTTGAAAATACATCTATATTTTTTGCATCGGGCAAATTAAATATTTTGTTTTCTTCATCCAATATTTCAAAAACTCTTTCTGAAGCGGAAACAGCCTGTTGTATTGTGGAATTTAACTGTGAAAAATTTTTGATGGGTTGATACATTTGCTGAACAGCTAATATAAATGCGGTAAAATCTCCGAGCGTCCATGCACCGTTAATAACATCTTTACCGCCAAACCATAAAACAACGGCAACACCGGCCATTGATAAAACTTCCATTACCGGAGTTGTTCTTGCATCGACTCTGACAATTCTTTGTTGAACGTTGTAATAATCTTTATTGTTAACGGCAAATCTTTTTTCTTCATGTTTTTCTCTGCAAAAAGATTTTATAACGGTAAAACCGCTCAACATTTCCTGCAAAGATGTATAAATTTCGGATATTTGAACCATACTGTCTTTAGATGCTTTCCTTAACTTTCTTGCAAACTGAGCAAGAGGTATTCCCAATACAGGAAGAACAACCACTATAAAAAAAGCATATTTCCAATGTAAATAAAAAAGGCCTCCTATCATTCCGATTATTATCAAACCGTCTCTTATAATCGTAGGAGGAACTTTCAACAATGCACTTTGCAAGGCATTTATATCGTTTGTTACTCTGGACATAACTTTAGAAGATGTATGTGTAACATAAAAATTGTGAGATAATGAAATAAGTTTCGTATATAAGTCTTGTCTTAAATCTTTAATTGCGTTCTGTGCCACATAATTTAAAAAATATGTTTTACCGTAATCCGCAAAACCTTTGACCACATATATTAACGGCATAGCTATACAAAGTTCTATTAACATTTTTTTTGCTTGTACGGGATCTTTACTGACAAAAACGCCGTCCATTATGATTTTGGATAAATATACAAGCAATGCCGCAACACCGGAATAAATCAACATAGATAACATTGCAAAAACAAATCTTCCTTTATACGGCATTGCATATTTTATCAATCTTTTATAATCCATTATCGTCCTCCGCAATTCTTTTTGCTACTCTTTCATAAACACCTTCAGGTCCTAACTGTTGCCTGAATTTCAACAATTCTTTTTTTATCGAAATATATTTTTCTTCTTCTAAAACGTTTAATATGTTTATTGCCAAATTTCTGGCCGTTGCTTTATGTTGTATACATTCGGGAATTAATTCTTTGTTCAACAAAATATTTGCCAATGTAATATATTTTACCCGAACCAACAATCTTGCCAAAAGATAATTTGCCCAAGATAATTTATACATAACCACCATTGGTATTCCCATTAAAGCATTTTCCAAACTTACCGTTCCGGAAGGACATAAAGCCAAATCTATTTTTTTTCTTTCTTCAAAATCGTTTCCGCTTTTAACGGTTACATATTCCGGAATATTTTGTTCTGATTTATCAACCGAGAACAACACAAATTTGGCATTAATTGTTTCTTTTAATATTTTTACGGTATCCAATATTACCGGTAAATGTCTTTTTATTGTATTTTTTCTGCTGCCTGCAAAAAGGCCTATTTTAATTTCTTTTTTAGGATTCATTTCTTTTTCTTCAACTGCATTCGGCACTAAATCAACCAATGGATTTCCTTCAAAAAAAACTTTCACCTTTTCTTTTTCGTACATTTGTTTTTCAAACGGGAGAATAGGAAATGCAACGGTAACATATTTGGCTATATTTTTTATTCTGTATTTTCTCGAAGCCCAGACCTGAGGAGTAACAAAATAATAAACCGGAATTTTAAGTTCATGTGCAAGTTTTGCAATATGTATATTAAACCCGTAATAATCAACTAAAATTACTTTATTTATTTTTTCGTTAATCAAATATTCTTTTATTGTTTTAAATAATTTTTTTAAAAAGAAAACTTGTTTTATCGGAAAGAAACCAAAACCGTTGATATTTACAATATCTTTTATAAAGTTATCTGCAACAGTTTTTAATTGATTCCCGCCGATAGCATAAACTTTATAATCACTGTTTTTCTTTATAGATTTTATTAAATTTGCCGCATGTATATCTCCGGAAATATCACCGGCAGAAATAAAGATAGATTTATTCTTTTCCATATCTTAAAATTATATTGAAAATCAAAACAAATTTCAATAAATTATTGATTTTATTTTTTATTGATTGAAAAATTTGCGGTTATTTACAAAAAGATTATTCTTCAAAAAGTAATTTTTCGAATTGTTTTAATTCAAAAACCATTCGTTGTTCTTTCGATAATTTTTTTACTAAATTTTCTTTAAGTTGAGAATATGTGCCCTTCTTGTCCAAATCTATAGCTTCTATATAATCGCTTAAAGCCTGTTCATACATACCTAACTGTTCCTCTGCAAAACCTCTCTTTGCATAAACAAAAGAATTTTCATAAATTTCCAACGATTTTGTATAATCGTTTATGGCTTCTTTATAATTATCAAATATAACTTTAACATTACCTTTATCAGCCATAGCCAAATCGTTTTTCAATATTTTTTCATACAAAGATGCTCTTAACAAATAATATATCCTTTTCTTTTTTAGTGATAAAGCTTTCGAACAATACATAATAGCTTTATCATAATTTCCTTCTTTTTCCATCAATTTTGCCAGATAATAATAAGTATCCACATTATTTTCGTCAAGAGATATTGAAGAATTAAAACTTTCCAATGCTTTATTATCTTTATCTGTTTCCATTTGAGTTCTGCCTATATAAAGGTAAGCTAAAGAAGAAGGTTTTAATTCCAAAGCTTTATTAAAATCTTTCATTGCTTCCTGATAATCTTGATTTTGAAGTTTTAAATCGCCTCTTGCAATATAAACGTCTGCATTTTGTCTCATTTCCAACGATTTCGTAAATTCTGATATTGCCACCGTATTTTGATACGAACCGACAATGGCACTAAAAAAGCCTTTATCTGCTTGCGCCAAATCTTTTCTTCCCACTAAATTGTACAAGTCTGCTCTTTTTGAATAAAGGTCTTTTAAATTTTGTTTTGCTATAAAACCCACATTTTCTTTTTCGATATCTATCGCAACAGTATAATTTAAAATAGCTTTTTTATAATCTTTTATTTTTTGGTATATTTCCGCTGCCAACATGTATGTTTCAACTTTCGGTGATATTTTCAAAGATTTATCCAAATCTTTTAAGGCCTCTTCATACATACCGACTTTATACTCGGCTTTTGCGGCTAAATCCAATAATCTCGTATCTTTAAATTGTGAAATCATGCTGACTTTTTCCAATATAATTTCTTTATATTGTTCCAACAAATAAAGACATTCCCACTTTTTAACAGCAAATTCCAAATTAGGTTCCGCTTTAAATGCTTTATTATAAAATTCCAATGCTTGTTCGTACTTTTCAGTAGAATAATAAACTTCCGCCATTTCAAAATATGTATCCGCCGTCTTCTTTATTTTTAAGGCACTACTAAAATCTTCCATTGCACCGTTATATTTTCTTATCTTGGCTTTTACTTTTCCTCTCTCAAAAAAAGCTTCCTGTGTCTTTTTTATATTGATTGAACTTGTAAAACTGTTTATTGCACCGGCATAGTCACCTATTTTACTTTTTAATAAACCTATTTTGTAATGAATTTTAAAATCTTCTTTTTTATTTAAAACAGCGAAAAATCTTTTTATTGCAGATTCATATTGCTCGTTTAACATATCCACTTCGGCTTTATCTTCATCCGCCAAATCGAATTTTTGCATTATGTTACATAATTCGTATCTGAGAGTATAATATTCGGCATTGGTATCATCTAATTCTATTGCCTTTGTATAATCTTGCAAAGCCTTGTCATACTCTTTTATGTTTTGATAAACCATACCTCTGTTAACATAAAAATATGCTATCGGCATAAGTTTTATTGCACTTGTATAATTTTTTATTGATTCTTCATAATTTTCTTTTTTGAAATTTGTATCGGATAACAATGCATACACATACGGAGATTCTTCAATTGCCAATGCCGCATTAAAATCTTCAAAAGCTCTATCGTATTGTTTATCCAACAATTCCGCTTTTCCTCTTGATATGTATGCTTTGGAAGAGGCCCGAATTTCCAAAGAAGAAGAATAATCTCCTATTGCTCCTCTGTAATTTTCCAAAAAATATTTTGCATCCCCTCGTTCAATAAACAACTGAGGGTCTTTATTTTCTTTTAATACTTTTGTGTATTCTATAACAGCTTTATAATAATCACCGTTTTTCATAAGTTTTCTGGCACTTGAAACAATACCGTTATTACCGGCAAATGCCGCTGTTAAAAAAAACATAAAAGAAAGTGATATAACTATTTTTTTTATCATAATTTTTAATTAATAAACTATTGTTCCAATATAATATTATAATCTTCTCTTGTAATCGTGTCCGTAGGAATAATATCTATTTCTTTTTTAAACAATTCGTGCAATCTTCTTTTTCTTTCAACAAAATATTGTGCAACATCAGGATGCAGCTTTATTTTTATTTTACCGAAAAAGCTTTCTATTTTCATCTGCTCTATTTCCTGACAAACGGAAATAAAGACAGATTCTTTGGATAATATAAGTCCAAGTCCGTGACATGTAGGGCAAGTATCACCAAGCAAAGAAAACAACGATTCTCTTTTTCTCTCTCTGGTCATTTCTATAAGTCCCAAATGTGTAATGGGCCATATTTTTATTTTTGCTTTATCGTGTCTTGTTGCTTCTTTAAGAGCTTCCAAAACTTTTTTTCTGTTTTTTTCTTTTTTCATATCGATGAAATCTATAACTATAATTCCGCCGATATTTCTTAACCTTAACTGTCTTGCAACTTCTTGAGCGGCTTCTATATTTGTTATTGTTACAACTTCTTCCTGTGTATTATTGTTTCCTACAAACTTACCGCTGTTTACATCTATAGCGCATAAAGACTCTGCTTCCTGTATAATAAGATATCCGCCGGATTTCAATCTTGCTTTATTTGCTCTTAGTCTCTTAATTTCCTCTTCTATACCGTAAGCTTTAAAAATAGGTTGTTTGCCTTCATATAAAGCGATTCTGTCTTCAAGTTCGGGAGAAACCGTTCTTACAAAATCAACGACATCGTTCAATTCTTTTTGACTATCTATCTGCATTAACTTAACATCTTCGGTAAAATAATCTCTTACAGTTTGAAAGACAACTCCTAAATCTTTATGAATACACATTCCGCTTTTCGAATTGTTAAATCTGTTCAAAACAGACGCCCACAATCTCGAAAGATATTTCATCTCTCTTTTTATTTCTTCTTCGGTTGCATCTTCGGCTTCTGTTCTAACAATAATTCCGCCGGCAAGATCTCCTTTAAGTTTTTTTACAATGTCTTTTAATCTGTTGTATTCTTGCTTATCTTCTATTTGTTTTGAAACACCTATCCTTTTACTAAACGGCATATACACCAAAAGTCTTCCGGGAAGAGAAATATCCATTGTAACTTTAGGACCTTTCGTACTTATAGGTTCCTTATAAATTTGAACCATTATATCTTGCCCGACTTTAATCATGTTTTCTATTTTATTTTCGTTTCTCGGGGCGACGATATCGGCAACTCCCAAATATGCACTTTTACCGAAACCGATATCCACAAATGCGGAAGAAAGGCCTGAAACAATATTTTGCACTTTACCTTTGTATATATTGTTCAAAAGTTTTTCGGTTTCTCTTCTTTCGATAAAAACATCCGATAATCTGTCATTTTCCAAAACCGCAACTCTGGTTTCCTCAAATGTTCTGTTTACTATAATTTCTTTACTCATTTAATATAAACTCTCACTTTCTAATCAATATTCTGTTTCCTATTAAGAAATCGTATATCTTTTTTGCCATGGTATATATTGTAACATCGGAACTATCCTTAATGTCCATTTTGTTTTCCAAATATAATGTCTTTGAGGAATTTTTTGCATAATCCGAAAGCACTGTATTTATCGGCACATCATCAGGATATCCTGACAAAACTATATCAGTTCCGGCAACAAAAGCTTTGTTCCTTAATTTATCCATATCTGATACAATCCAATCATTGATAATTTGAATTTTTTCATTGTAATCAACGGTATTTATTGCAACTATAGCTTCCAATGATTCATTCGGAAAAGTAATATATTGATCCAAAGCTCTTGCAAAAAATAAAACATCAGCCGTTATTTCTCCTTTATACAACATATAAATCAATTCCAACCCCTTATAACATAAATTTAATTTGTTTAAAGGATCGACAAGTATTCCGTCTTCAAAATATTGTAATGCTTTTAATTCACATCCTTCCTTGTTTTCTGATAAATAGGCTGAACCTAACGCATAATACAACATACTTTGAGACGGTTTTTTTTCTATAATGGAAGACAGAAAACTTTTTGCTTCGTCGAATTGTTTATTTTTTATAAGTTCCCAAGCCTGTTCGTAAGTTGTTATCGTTGCCATAAAATTATTATCTACGGTAAAATCACTTTTTAAAACATAAAAATTAGGAACAACTTTCGGCTTAAAATTTTTATTTGAATCGGGACCCATTATTTTAGAATAGACATCACTTACGATTTTAGTCAGTGTATTTTTTCCCGTTGAACCGTAAATTTTTAACATTTCGTTATTAATTTCATAAATATCTTTACTTTCTTTTATAACTACGGGTTTATCTCTGTACCTGTCTTTTATGTATGCGGAAAAACCGTACAAATTGTGATAATTCGAATCCCCTACATTTAGTATTATCGTATCTTGATATTTTTTATTAAACAAAGCATTGCACAGTTCCAAACATTGAGTAGTATTCATATCAAATTTTGTAACCTTACTTACATTAACTTTTCCTTTACCGAAATCATCATCTATTAAACTTTGCAACATATCTATATATTTTGTATTAAAATAGTCGGACATGTATACACTGTCGGACACATACACAATAGATTTCTCCGCAAAAACAACAGTAAAAGAAAACAACAATAAAATAAAAACAATCAATGTTTTAAATTTCATAAACTGTTCCTTTATTTTCAACAAATAATCTTTCCCTTTTAGTATACAATATTTTCACATCTTTTTCTTGTATTTTCAACAAGTTTTGCAAAATTTTTTCAAGTTTCAAACTTTTTGTCGGTAAAAATCGAACAAAAATTTTAAAAGTATTGTCATCTATAATCTCTATATTTTTTATAATATCTTTTATATCTATTACGGTTTGTTTGCCTTTTTTTTCTTTTGTAACCAAAATTTTATCTTGCTTCAAATATTCATCAACATATTCTTGTTCCAACTTTATACCCTTAACAATATACTCCGCCAAATTTACAAGACCTTCTACGGAAGGTAATCTTAACGGAACATATTTTGCTTCAAGCAAAGCATAACCTTCAGGTAAAATTTTGGATATTTCCTGTTTTATTGTTTCAATATCAACTTTATCCGTTAAAGACAAATCCACATATTCGCTGTTACTTTCATAACCCACTGCAATTGCCGGCCCGAAAGCCGCTTTTACCTGCGGACTAAATCCGTTCGTGTATGCCAAAGGTAAACTTGTTCTTTTTAATGCCCTTCTGAAAAAATCTATCTGTTCAAGTTGCGAAATATATTTTACATATCCTGTTCTTGAAAATTTCAGTAATACTCTGAATTTTGTTTCGAAAATTTCTTTTTTTACCGACGATATATTTTCGGGAAGTTTTGTAACTTGTTTTTCTTTCCCGGAAACGGTATTTGCCGTTTCTTTTATTCCGGTTAAATAATCGTTATACAAGAATTGCTTATCTACTCCCAAATTTATATGTTGCCACGGTAAAACTTCATCAAAATTTCTTCTTCTGTAAACATAAAAATTCAAAACAAACCCTGCTTCTTTTATACTTTCCATCCAAACTTCAAAATTAAATTTATCTTTCCATTGATCGAACCTCATACCTTTTTGCCAAGCAATATATATCGCCTTTGAAACCCGTCTATCGGCTCTTGCCAGGAAAGCTTCTATTATGCTTGACTGATGGTTATGTGCTTTGATATCGGCAGGAATTGTTTTTTTTATATTTGTTATAACATCTCTGAAATATTCACTTGAAAACATCGGTTCCCATTGAAATGCCGTTTGTGCTTTCGGTACAAACGGAGATACCGTTATGCTGAAATTTAATCTGTTTGCCGTTTTTCTAACTTTATCAACAAGTGTCTTTATTGCGGAAATATCTTCCAGAGTTTCGGTGGGAAGGCCTATCATAAAATATAATTTTATTGCACGCCAACCCATTTGATAAGCAAAATTAAGAGTATCAACTATTTCATTTTCTGATAAATATTTCCCTATAACATTTCTTAATCTGTCCGAACCTGCTTCAGGGGCAAAAGTGATGGATGGTTTTTTATCTCTGTTTAAATATTCGGCAACTTTTAAAGAAAATTTGTTGCACCTCATTGACGGCAAAGTTACATTCAAATTTTGTTTGTAATACTTTTCGTTTGTCTGTAACAAGAGTTCTTCCAAATCTTTATAATCCGTGCAAGAAAGAGAAGAAAAAGAAACTTCTTCATATCCCGTATTTTTTAAACTTTTATCCAACAAACTTAAAATCGTTTCTACTTTTCTTGCTCTCCATGGTCTGTAATATTTTGAAGCTTGGCAAAATCTGCATCTGCCTATACAACCTCTTGCCACTTCGATATTTAATCTGTTGTGAACTGTTTCAACAAACGGAACGATTTTATTATCATGAAAAAAAACTTTATCCAAATCGACTATCGTTTTCTTTATTGTTTCCGGAACACCTTCAATGTTCGGTTTTATATCTTTTACCGTGTTATCATCATTATAAGAGACATCATAAAAAGACGGTATATAAATTCCTTCTATCTTTGAAAGTTCAAAAAGAGTTTCTTTTCTGGTTAATTTATTTTTTTTACAGTTCCTGTATGTTTCCAAAATTTTAACCATTGAAACTTCACCGTCACCTATTGTAAACAAATCAAAAAAATCCGCAAACGGTTCCGGGTTTGCCATTACCGGTCCGCCGCCTATAATAAGAGGTTCGTCTTCTTCTCTGTCTTTTGAAAATATATGAATGTTCGATAATGACAACATATTTACAATATTTGTTCCTACAAGTTCGCATTGTAAACTAAATCCAACTATATCAAATTCTTTTAACGGGGTTTTCGATTCCAAAGAAAAAAGTTCAATTTTTTCCTGCCTTAAAATTTGTTCCATATCTATATCGGGAGCATAAGATCTTTCGCATCTGGCAACTTTTTTTTCGTTCACTAAGTGATATAAAATTTCAAGTCCTAAATTGGATGCACCTATTTCATAAATATCCGGGAAACATAAACATATACTAACATCATTTTCCATATCGGGTTTATATGAATTTATTTCATGATTTATATATCTTGATGGTCGTTGAACCAAAGGTAATATTTTATCCAAATCAATCATTTTCAAACCTTATAAATTACAACTTAATATTTTTGAACAAACTTTTCATATCATCAGGTAACGGAGCAATAACTTCTATTTCTTTACTCGTTGTCGGATGTGTAAATCTTACTCTGTATGAATGCAACATCTGCCTTGTAAACTTAATATCTTTTAGATGATCGCTTCCGCCGTAATCAACATCACCCAAAACGGGATGGCCTATATATTTCATATGACTTCTTATTTGGTGAGTTCTTCCCGTAATAATATGTACTTCCAACAAAGATACATCTCTGCTTCTGGACAAAACTTTAAATTCGGTTATTGCCATTTTTTTCGCAAGAGGACCGACTTCTATAATTTTTCTGTTCTGCATGGACCTTCCCAACGGAGCTTCTATTCTTCCGTATTCTTCAACCACGGTTCCGGTTACTGCAGTTACATAAGTTTTGTGTATTGTTCGCTTTTGAAATTGTTTCGATAAAGAAACTTTTGATTTTTCATTTTTTGCAAATATTATTGCACCTGTCGTATCCTTGTCTAATCTGTGAACCATAAAAGGACTGCATTTACCGTTGAAATGATAAAGAAGAGCATTTAATAAAGTTCCTGTTTCGTGTCCAAAAGAAGGATGAACAACCAAATCCGTTTGTTTGTTTATAACAATAATATCTTCATCTTCATAAATAATGTTTAAAGGAATATTCTCGGGTTTCAAAGATGTAGCAACATTTTCTTCAATAGTGTACTCTATAACATCTTTTTGTTTTGCTCTATAGCTCGGTTGAACTTTCTTGCCGTTTACCAAAAGATTTCCTTTTTTTATCATATTTTGGAAAAAAGTTCTTGAATAGTCTTTATGCAAATTATTCATAAAACAATCCAGTCTTTCATTTGTGTCTTTATCGCAAACAAAACTATTTTTCATTTTTAAACCCCGCTTTAAAGAGTAAAACAATGGCAACAACAAATACAATTATCGAAATATTTTGTGCCGGAGACAACCCGAATATAAAAGCACCTCTGTCATCTCCTCTAAAAAACTCAACTGCAAATCTTAATACGGAATACATCACTATATACAAAACAAAAATATACCCGTCTTTATGAGACTTTTTTAACAAGTTATGCAATATAAAAAATATTATTAAATTACCGAATGCTTCATATAACTGTGTAGGATGTTTTTGCGATATCGCTAAAAAGCAATCCGTATTTTTTCCGTAACAACAGCCCGAAAAAAAACATCCTATCCTGCCGAATGCATGCCCTAATGCAAGAGCGGGAGCAAATACATCCATAAGTTTTACAATATTTATTTTTTTGTATTTGCAATATAAAAAAGCAAAAATTAATACGGCAAAAAAGCCGCCGTAATATACAAGTCCGCCTTTCCAAACCTGAAAAATTTCCAACGGATTTGATTCATAATACGGCAAATCAAGTAAAACATAAAATAATCTTGCACCGACAATACCAATTAAAATAACATAAAATAAAAAATCGTATACTTGTTGTTTACTTATTATATCTTTTGAATATTTAACAACATATTGCATACCTATAAAAAACCCCAGTGCTACAAGAACACCGTAAGTATATATTGTAATTTTACCGATAGAAAAAAGTTCCGGATACATGATTATTTTTTAAATAAATTTTTTATTTTCTTTTCTATTGCTTTTAAATTTTCTTTACCGAAAACGGAATACACAAAATTTTTCAAAATATGTTTAGGCTGTTTTATAACTATATTCATAAAACAACAAATTTTTTCTTTTGTTGTTTGAACCAAAATATAGTCTTTATATTTATTTTTATTGTTATATATATATTCAGGAAAAGATTTGTCTATTGATACGGGAAACAAAAACATATCGGAATTAAATTGTGCATTACCATTTCGTATTTCCTTTTCTATTTTTTCTCTGTTTATATTTGATACTTCTCTAAAATGAGAAAAAGATTTTATTTTTTTTATAATCATATCTACTCCGCCGGTATATGTAAAATGCCATCCTGCATTTTTTATTAATAAGCCGTCGTTAATATGCCTAACTTTTTGCGGAGTAGTGCCTGTATTTAATTCTTTTATAACAGTTTTACTATAATTATCAACATTATCAAATCCGTTTTTTAAATCTTTATAAAAAAGCATTCTTGTACCTGACACCCATTTTGATGATGCCTTCAAATTAAAGTAATAATAATACATTTCCTGTTCAAGAATTTTTAATCCCGGTTTATCTTTGTTATCTAAAATCGAACTCGGTCTCGGTATTTCATCGCAATCCGATATCAATATAACATCATCATCATTACAATTAATTAATCCTTTTAATATCTCGTTCCTTTGATAATTTTCAATTACCCAATCGCCGTCCATACTTGGATATTTATCGACAACAACATATATTATTTTATTTAAAAATTTATTGAATTTATTCTTATTTTCATTAAAATACAACGGTTTATCAAGTCCGGAAAAGGTCTTTGTAGCCTCAACCAAGACAAACTTATCTACCACAGAATCTAATTCGTTTAACCTCATTTCCAACAAATCAAATTCATTGAAAAAAGTAAAGCAATCATATATCATTTTTTTAATCTTTTTATAATAAAATTTTCAAACTTGTTTCTGTTTTTTGCAAAATATTTTAGTAAAGATTCGTTATACATTTTTTTCTTATTAAAAGTCATTTTATCATCACTTCCAAGTCCGCCGTAATGATAAACTTCACTTTCGGGAAGATAACAAATTTTTTTACCTGTCAGTTTTAATTGTCTAAACAAATCCGTTTCTTCCAAATAGAAAAAATATCTTTCGTCAAAACCGCCAACCTGTTTCATATACTCTTTATTTATTATAAAACAAGCTCCTCTTAACGAATTAACAGTATAACATTTACCTGCTTTATAAAAATTTTCTTTTATTGAAACAGACAATTTTACTAAAGGTTTAAAAATTTCGGTATATAAAGTTGCTTCCGGATATACAGACTTTTGAATTGTATTATTTTTTCTTAAAAGTCTGGGACCGATAACGGCAATATTTTTATCGGAAACAATTTTATTGTAAAGTTTTGATATCGAATTTTGTTTTATTTCGGTATCTGTGTTTATGTAAAGAATAAAGTCTGTTTCAGATACATTAAAACCTTGGTTCGCAGCTTTTGCAAATCCTAAATTGTCGTTGTTTTTTATAACTTGTGTTTGAGGATATAATTTTAAAACTTCTTCTATTGAGCCGTCACTGCTGGCATTATCAACTATAATCCATTGAGCATTATTTGAAGATGTAATTTCATCGTTATTATCCAACGCTTTAAGGCAATCAAACAACACTGATTTAGAATTTCTTGTAACTAAAACAATTGATAATTTTTTCCTTTTATCCACTAAATTATATCCTTACTATTTTTGATGATTTCATTAAATTTGTTGCATTTCTTGTATCAAAAACAAGTTTAGATTTTTTAACAATGTCTGAATAATCTATACATGTATGATCCGTTAATATTAATACAACATCATATTTTGAAATATTTTTAATGTTTTTTTCTGACTTCATAACTTTATTTCCGATTTTAACGGTTGAAACATACGGGTCATAATAAAAAAGCTTTGCTTCTTTTTCATTTAATAAATACATAACATCTATTGCAGGTGACTCTCTCATATCGGAAACATCTTTCTTATAAGCAACACCTAAAACCAATATTTTTGAATTTTTAATTGACTTTGATTTTTTGTTCAATGCATCTGCCAACTTTGTTACAACATATTCCGGCATTTTTGCATTTATTTCACCCGAAAGTTCTATAAATCTTGAATAAAAATTTAATGTTTTTAATTTCCAAGCCAAATAATGCGGATCCAACGGAATACAATGTCCTCCTATTCCGGGGCCGGGAGTAAATTTCATGAAACCAAACGGTTTTGTTGCGGAAGCATTTATTACTTCCCAAACATTTAAACCTAATCTGTCACACATTAATGCAACTTCATTTACAAGTCCGATATTTACCGCTCTAAAAGTATTTTCCAAAAGTTTTACCATCTCCGCTGCTTGTGTTGACGATACTTTATGAACCTTTGTAAAACTACCGTAAACCGCTGCAGTAAGCTCGGTGGATTGTTTACATATACCGCCCACAACTTTTGTTGTATTTGCAATAGTAAACTTTTTGTTTGCGGGATCTATTCTTTCAGGACTAAATGCCAAGAAAAAATCTTTACTTGCTTTTAATCCCGTGGATTCAAGCATAGGCAAAACCAATTCGGCTGTTGTTCCCGGATACGTTGTTGATTCAAGGACTATCAACTGCCCTTTTTGTAAATTATCTTTTATTTCTTTTGTTGCCGCAACTATATATGAAACATCCGGATCTTTAGATTTTCTTAACGGAGTAGGAACACATATAATAACAACATCCAACTTTGATATTGTTTTAAAATTTGTTGTTGCGGAAAATCTTTTTGCTTCCACCAATTCTTTTATATCTTTAGTATCTATATCACCGATATAAGATTTTTTGTTTTTTATACTTTCAACTTTTTTTGAATCCACTTCCAAACCGGTTACCGTAAAACCCTTCTTAGCAAGTTCAACCGCTAACGGAAGTCCGACATATCCCAAACCTATAACACCTATATTGGCTTTTTTTGAATTTATTTTCTCCAATAAACTTTTATACATTTTTCAACTCCCTTTAAAGTCTATCTATACAAAATTTTTCTTTGTTTTTTTCGATTATATTTTAACATGTTTAAACCATGTTTTATTTTCCAAATACCAATTAACTGTATTTTTTATACCTTGTTCCAACGAAACAGTCGGTTTCCAATTTAATATTTCAGCTGCTTTGGAAATATCTGCCCAAGTTGAAATAACATCTGCTTTATGAAAAGGTTTTCTGTTTATTTTTGCTTTTTTACCCAAATATTTTTCCATCAAACTTATAACATAATTCAATGAAACAGGATTATTTCCGCCGCCCAAATTTATAATTTCAAAACCTACTTTCTTTAATGCCTTTATTGTTCCTTTAGCAATATCATCAACATAAGTAAAATCTCTGCTTTGTGAACCGTCCCCGAAAAGTTCAACAGGTGTTCCTTCATCTATCCATTTTATAAATCTCATTATGCTCATATCAGTTCTTCCCGCAGGACCGTACACGGTGAAATATCTAACTATACTTACATCTATACCATGCAAGTAATGATATGAGTAGCACATGGCTTCCGCACCTTTTTTTGAAGCGGCATACGGAGAAATCGGAGTGTTTACGGCAAGTGTTTCGGTAAAAGGCATTTTTTGTCCCGCATAAAGAGAAGATGTTGATGCTAAAACAAACTTTTTTACTTTATATTGTCTGCATAAATCCAAAAGATTAAGTGTTCCCATAGTATTGGTTGAAACATAAACAAACGGATTTTCCAGACTGTATCTTACACCGACTCTTGCAGCCAAATTGATAACTGCAGAAACTTTATTTTTTTTAAATATCTTTTCAATTGAATTTTTGTTTTCAATATCAAGTTTAAAAAATTTAAAATTTTTATATTTTTTTAACTGTTTTAATCTGTAATTTTTTATTTTGGTATCGTAATAATCATTAAGATTATCTATACCTATAACTTCTTTTTTTGCTTTTAATAAAAATTCTGCAGTCTTATTTGCAATAAAGCCTGCAACTCCGGTAACTATTATGCTCACGGGTCTTCCTCAAAAAAAATATTTTAAATATTATACAAAAAATATATATAAAAAAACGAATTTTTTTGATAAAAATATATCATTGATTTTTTTTCATTAATAGTATACAATTTTGACGATAAATAAATTTTTTTAATCGGTTATAAAAATGAATATCGGAATAGACATAGAAGAAATAAAAAGATTTCAAAAATTTTTGAAAGACAAAAATTTCATTGAACGGGTATTTTCTAAAGATGAAATAGAATATTGTTCGTCCAAGAAAAAGAATGCCGTTCAACATTTCGCCGTCAGATTTGCAGGCAAAGAAGCCGTTTGGAAAGCAATAAACAAATCAAAAAAATTAGTAATAACGGATATATCATTTAAAAATTCAGTTTCGGGAAAGCCCGAAGTTTATATTAAAGGCAAAAAAGTATCTTATATCGATATATCTTTTTCGCATAACAGAACTACCGTTGTAGCTGTAGCGGTATCTTCTAAATAAAATGAAAATAAAAAATATATTTAAAAGAAAAAATAACAGTTTTAAAAACAATTTCGGTCATGTACTTGTTATTGCAGGTTCTTATAATATGCCCGGAGCCGGAGTTTTATGTGCTAATTCGGCAATAACTTCAGGTGCAGGACTTGTAACAATTGCCTTTCCGAAATCCGCATACCCTGTTATAGCAAAAAATATTAAACCGGAAATAATGCTTTTACCTCTAGAAGAAAAAAACGGAACTTTTTCAAAGTCTGCACAAAATAAAATATTAAAATTTATAGAAAAAAGAAAAATTACTTCCGTTGCTGTAGGTTGCGGAACGGGCAAAAACAATTCCGTAAAAAATTTAATACTATCAATAATAAAAAAGTTCGATATTTATGTTACAATCGATGCCGACGGACTGAATTCTTTGGAAGGCAAACAAAAACAATCAATAATAAAAGAATTTAAAAATTCAAAATCAAAAATAACAGTTACCCCTCATCCTAAAGAATTTGAAAGAATATCCGGAATAAAATATAAAGAAGATACAAATTACAGAAAACAAATAACTAAAACTTTTGCTAAAAATAATGATATAATTTGTTTATTAAAAGGACATAAAACCGTTGTAAGCGACGGAAACAGAATATATATAAACAATACCGGTAATGCAGGTATGGCTACAGCCGGAAGCGGTGATGTTTTAACCGGTACAATTTCCGCTTTTGTATGCATTGAAAACAAAGATTTATTATTAAAAGTTGCAACTGCAGTTTATGTTCACGGTCTTGCCGGAGATTTTGCAGCAAAAGAAAAAACTCAAGTTTCTTTGACGGCAAGTGATATAATCGGGAACATATCTAAAGCAATAAAAAAAATTGCCAACGGCAATTTTTGAGAGCTGGAGGTATAGAGAGATAGAAGTATAGAAAAAAAACAAAATAAATTTTTTGTAGTTTCCATACATACGGTCATCTATACATTTATACATCAAAATTCCACAGGAATTTTTTCGGAGAAAGATATGAACTTATTTAAAACTTTACAAAATATAAGAAGAACAATACATCAAAATCCCGAACTCAGTAATAAAGAATATAAAACTGCAGATTTCGTTGAAAAAATTTTAAAAGAACAAGGTATAAAAACATACAGATTATGTAAAACAGGTGTTATCGGCATCTTGGAAGGAACAAAGAAAACCAACAAAAAAACTAAAACCATAGCTCTAAGAGCGGACTTGGATGCACTTCCCATAAAAGAAAAAAACAACAATTCATATAAATCAAAAAATCCGGGTGTAATGCATGCCTGCGGTCATGACGGTAACACAACAATGTTACTCGGTGCGGCAATGATTTTAGCCAAACAAAAAGAAGAGTTTGCGGGCAAAATTCAGTTCACGTTCCAACTTGATGAAGAAACTGCAGGTGGATCCAAAGGAATGATAAAAGAAGGAGTATTATCAACAAATAAAGTTGATTGCATTATAGGTGCACATGTAAGCCCTTGGACAAAATCAGGTAAAGTTGCCTTAAAGTACGGTGCAATGATGGCGGGAGTAGATAAATTTGTTATAGAAATAAAAGGCCTTTTGGGACATGGTGCATATCCTCATTTATCCAAAGATCCTATTGTTGCAACAAGTGAATTTATAATGTCTTTACAAACTATTCCTTCAAGAATAGTAAATCCTGTTGAACCGGTGGTTGTTACCGTAGGAAAAGTTGAAGGCGGACAACAATATAACATAATTGCGGACAAAGTAACCGTTGTGGGAACAGTCAGAACATTCAGCGAAAAAACGAGAGAACTTATAAAAAAAGAAATGATAAAAAGGCTGCAAGGTATTTGTAAAAGTTATTCAATGACATACACTTTTGATTATCAAGTTTTGAACAATCCTTTAATAAATACGGATTCCGTTGTAGATTTATGTTATGAATCGGCAAAACAAGTTTACGGTCCAAAAAACATAGAATTTTTAAAAAATCCGTCCATGGCCGGCGAAGATTTTGCCGAATATTTACATGAAGTTAAAGGTGCTTTTATTTATGTGGGAACTTCTTCAAACGAGAAAACTTCTTATCCTTGGCATCATGAAAAGTTTGATTTAGATGAAACTGCTCTTCCCAAAGGTGCAGAAATTTTAGCTAACACCGCAAAACTTTTCCTCAATAAGTAAAATAAGTATCAGGACAAAAAGCATTTTTTATATGTTCGATTTCATTTTGGCAAATTGAAATCACATCAAATCTTATATCTGCTTTTATATTGTTCTTCTTCACATAACATAATGCTGTTTTTATAACTTTTTTCTGTTTGGATTTTGTTACAAATTCCGCAGGTGTTCCAAAATCTTTTGTCTTTCTGTATTTTACTTCAACAAAAACTATTGTATTTTTATCTTTGGCAATAATATCTATTTCTCCGACAGGTAAAAGTTTAAAATTTTGTTCTATAATTTTATATTTTAAATTTTTAAGAAAATCCGCTGCTTCCTGTTCATGTTTTTTACCGATATCGGTAGTCAACTCTTTCATTATTGTTCCTTAAATTGCCATTTATTGCTCTTCATTAATTATAAATTATACATTGTAAATTATAAATTGCCGTTAAAGCAGTTCCAATTGTTTTGAATTTAACGGAGCAAATGTCATTCTGTGTATAGGACACGGTCCGTATTTTTGTATAGCTTCAAGATGAGCTTTTGTTCCGTAACCTTTATGTTTTTCAAAATTATATTGCGGATATTGTTTTGCATATTCGTACATCATATTATCTCTTGTAACTTTTGCAAGTATCGAAGCACAAGCTATACATGCACTTTTTGCGTCACCTGAAACTATTGCCTGTTGTTTATTTTGTAAATTAGGTATTGTGTGGTTACCGTCAACTAAAATCAAATCAGGTTTTACGGATAACTGATCCAATGCTTTTTTCATTGCAAGAAAAGTTGCCTGTAAAATATTTATTTCATCTATTGTTTTGGCATCAACTATGCCGATACCATAAGAAAAAGCTTTTTGTTTTATTTCTTCAAACAGAACATTTCGTTTTTTTTCGGTTAGTTTTTTTGAATCGTTTACACCGTCTATAAAAATATCTTTCGGGAGGATAACTGCAGCTGCCACCACCGGACCTGCTAAAGGACCTCGACCTGCCTCGTCAACACCGGAGACAAATTGAAGTCCTTTATCATAAAAATCTTTATCAAATTTAAAAAGAGAAATTTTAATTTCCTCTTAATATTATTACTTTGCGACTGCAGCTTCTGCTTGTTGTTTGTTTTGAACTTCCGTAATTCTTGCAGCTTTACCGGACAAGTCTCTTAAGTAATAGAGTTTTGCTCTTCTTACTTTACCTTTTCTTATTACCTGAATTTTATCGATTCTTGGTGAGTGAATAGGGAATATTCTTTCTACACCTACACCGAAAGAAATTTTTCTTACCGTAAAAGTTTCGGTTAAACCTGTACCTTTTTTCTGTATAACTACACCTTCAAAAGCCTGAATTCTTTCGTTTCCGCCTTCAACAACTTTGAAGAAAACCCTTACTGTATCTCCAGCTTTAAATTGAACTTTAACATCTTTTTTTTGTGCTGCTTCGATTTGGTCTATAAGTGACATTTTACTACTCCTTTAACTTAATTACTTTTTTAACTTTAACAGGTCAGGTCTTCTGTTTTTTGTTCTCTCATAAGACTGCTGTTTTCGCCATTTTTCTATTTCTAAATGATTACCGGATAATAACACTTCCGGAACTTTAAAATTTTTAAATTTTGCGGGGCGCGTATATTGAGGATAATCAAGCATCCCGTCATAAAAAGAATCTTGTTCCACGGAATTTTTGTCTTGTACCACCCCGGGCAACATTCTTGCAACGGAATCTATTAAAACCATTGCCGGAATTTCACCGCCGGTTAAGACATAATCTCCTATAGAAATTTCCTCGTCCACCCAATTTAAAACCCTTTCATCAACTCCCTCATAATGTCCGCAAAGCAAAACTAAATGTTCATACTTTGAAAGAGTTCTAACCTTTTTATTATTTAATAAGTTTCCTTGCGGGCTCATATAAATAACATAAGGTTTTTTATAAGGATTTTTATACAAACAATTTTTCTTTTTTACACCGACACTTTTCAATGATAAATATATCGGTTCCACCTGCATTAACATGCCCGGTCCGCCGCCGAAAGGTCTATCATCTACTTTTTTATGTTTGTCTTTTGTAAAAGATCTTATGTCTACATAGTTTATATCTAAAATTTTGTTCTGTATTGCCCTATTCATTAAACTGCAAGTCATAGGACCTTTAAACATTTCTGGAAATATAGTTAATATATCAATCTTCATAAACAGTAATTCCGGGAAAATCCTCTACAACTACTGCATCTTCCAACTTAATCTTAGTTCCGTAAATATCACTATACCCTTCGGGTAAAGATACAAAAATTCTTTTTTTAGATATATCTACTTTTGTAACTATACTTTTCAAAGCCGGAATCAAAAGTTCTTCCGTATCGGACTTTATCGTCCAAACATCATTATTGCCTGTTGATATAACATCCGTTAAAAGCCCTAAAGAATTTCCGTCTTGATCTATAACTTCAAAACCTAAAATATCTGCCACTTTCCAAGATGTCTTAGCGGCAGTTTTACGAGTACTACCCATTTTTACTACTCTACTATCTCCAATGTTGTTCTCTTATCGAGTTTTGCAGATGCAGAATTCAAAATTATTCTGATAGCTTTTATTATTCTTCCTTCTTTACCGATAATTTTGCCTCTGTCGCCTGCTGCAACTTTGAGTTCCAAAATTGTTGATTTTTCACCTATAACTTCATTAACTTCTACTTGATCAGGATTATCTACTAACGATTTTGCTATAAAAAGTATTAATTCTTTCATTTCTTATCTCCGTTGATTTCTAAAATTTTAAATAAACTCTCAAAAACTACTTACTTTCTTCTGCAGGTGCTGCTGCTTTTTTCAATAAATCTGCAACAGTATCAGATGGTTTTGCACCGGTTTTCAACCAATACTCAACTCTGTCTTGTTTTACATTCAATTTGTTTTCCTGCAATACCGGATCGTATTGTCCTAAAATTTCAATAGGTTTGCCGTTTCTTTTTGCTCTTTGATCAATAGCAACTACTCTATAGTAGGCTCTTTTCGGTCTTCCTATTCTCTGTAGACGAATTCTCACACTCATTTACATTTCTCCTTAAATAAAATAACTACTTGCCTGTAAAGCAAGTTAGTATAAGATTTTATATGTTTTTGGCTAATTTGTCAACAACCGGGAAAAGCAATTTATAATTTATAATTTACAATGTATAATTTCGGTGTGCCTGCGGCACAAAGTTTTTAATAGATTTCGGAGCAAGTCCGGAACGACATATTGTTGTTCAACCTATAAACCTGTCACCAAATAACCCTATAAACTTACTTCATATATTTTTTAAATTCTTTTAAGAATTGTATTATATAATCAATGAAATTTGAATATATTTTGCTTTTTACCAATTTAAAACTGAAACTGTCCGTTCTGTTAAATTCCACCAAAGAATTGTAATCCGTTATAAATTTCATTGAGTCTATTTTGTCAAAATTTGTATCCTTCCTGAAATATATGTAACAAAATCTTTTATCTTCGGAAATTCTTTCAACAAAAATCTTTGATGCATTTATTTTAATTTGTGCTATCTTAAACAAATTCTCAACATTTTCAGGGATCTTGCCGAATCTGTCCAAAAGTTCGTTTCTTATTTCATCAATTTCTTCCTGAACATATATGTTCGATATTTTTCTGTAAAACAATATTCTTATATCTTCATCTTCAATATAATCCTGCGGAATAAAAGCATCTATATATAAGTCAACTTCAACATTATGTTTCCTGTCTTCTTTTTGAGGAACACCTCTGACTTTGTGTCCTTCTTCTTCAAGTAATCTTGCAAACATCTCGTAACCGATATCTCTGACAAAACCGTGCTGTTTTGCGCTTAATATACCGCCTGCACCTCTTATTTCCAAATCTTTCAATGCAATTTTGTATCCCGAACCCAACTCACTGAAATTTTTCATTGCTTCAAGTCTTTTAATTGCATCATCATTCATATCCTTTTCTTTATAGAAAAGGTAACAATATGCTTTTTGTTTTTCCCTGCCGATTCTTCCCCTCAACTGATGAAGTTGTGAAAGACCGAAATTTTGTGCATCTTCTATTATCATTGTGTTTACGGTAGGAATATCTATACCGGACTCTATTATAGTTGTTGCTATCAAAACATCCAGTTCCCTGTGCAAAAACCGCCACATAACTTTTTCTATTTCGGACGGTTTCATTTGCCCGTGTATAACATCCAACCTTATATCCGGTAACAATTTTTTTATTTCGGCAGCTTTATTTAATATAGTTTCAACTCTGTTATAAACATAAAATACCTGACCGTTTCTTGAAAGTTCGGCCTCGATAATATTTTTTATAAGTTTGGAATCGTAAAATGCGATATTTGTTTCTATAGGCAATCTGCCGTAAGGTTGTGTTTCTATCAAAGATAAATCTCTTAACCCGTACAAAGCTCCCGAAAGTGTTCTCGGAATAGGAGTAGCCGATAACATCAATATATCTATATTTTGTTTCATCTGCTTAATTTTTTCTTTCTGCTTTACACCGAATCTGTGCTCTTCATCTATAATCAAAAGCCCCAAATTTTTAAACTCAACATCTTTTTGCAACAGTCTGTGTGTACCTACAATAATATCAATATTTCCCGCTTTAAGTTCCTGCAAAATCTTTTTCTGTTGAGCGGGTTTTTGGAATCTGCTTATAACTTCAACTTTTGCGGGAAATGCCGCTAATCTGTTAACAAATGTGTTGTAATGTTGTTCTGCTAACACTGTTGTAGGAACAAGAAGTGCAACCTGTTTTGATTGGCACACAACTTTAAATGCCGCTCTTAAAGCAACTTCGGTTTTACCGAACCCGACATCACCGCAAATTAACCTTTCCATAGGGTACGGTTTAGAAAAATCGTTATTTATATCTTCTATAGCTTTTAGTTGGTCTGTTGTTTCCTCGTATGCAAAAGAGTCCGCCAAATCTTTTTCCAACAAACTCATTTGCGGATACGGTTGTCTTTGAGTCTGTGCTCTTTGAGCATAAAGTTTTAATAACTCTTTTGCAAAAGCGGAAGCTTCTTCTCTGGCTCTGTGTTTTACTCGTTCCCAGGCAAAAGTATCCATAGAATACAGTTTCGGTTTTACACCTTCAACACCGATATATTTTTGAACCACTCTGAAATCGTCAGGCGGAACATAAAGTTTGTCCCCTTTTCTGTACTCTATACACAAATATTCCGCAGTTTTATCGGACTGACTTATCTTCTTTAACCCTTTATATTTACCTATACCGTACTTTTCATGAACGACATAATCGCCTGCGGATATTTCCCATATTCCTTCAAGCCTTTTACCGCTTTTCATTTTAGGAAAACTTATTTGTTTTCTTTTATAAAGAATTTCTTTTGTGGAAATTATCGCAACTTCATCTTTCAAATAAAAACCGTGCCATAACGGCATTATTGTCATTGCGGGGATATCGTCAAACTCCCATCCGTTCTCATAAAACAAGTCCACCATTTTTTGTTTTTCCGGCTCGTTTGAACAATATATTTTTATCGGTATAGCATTATATTTTAAATCTTGTATCAACCCGATAAAATATTTTATATCGCCTTGAAACCCCTGAAAACTTTGATAATTGTAATGTATGGATTTTTTATTTAAAGGATCGTTTATTATCAAATTATATTTATCAAAACGGCTGTCTTTTTCTATTTCATCATCACAATATACAATAAAGTTATTATCCAGTTGATCCAACAAAGTTGTTTTTGTATCTACCATTTTATACGGAAGGATAGTTATTTCATTTAAATATTCCTGCGATCTTTGCGAGATATAATCAAATGTTTTTATTGTTTCCACCGTCCCAAAATCAAAAGTTATTCTTATGGGATTTTCGTTATCGCAAGGCCAAATATCAAGGATATCTCCTCTTACGGAAAATTGACCTTTATCTTCAACGAAATTTTCTCTTGAGTATCCTATTTTTGATAATGTCGTTATTATACCGCTGTATTTGTATCCGTTATTTACTTTTAAGGTTATGGTGTTATCCTGTAAAGCATTAAAAGTTAACACTTCTTTATCAACAGATTCTTTATCGGCAACAACAACAGTTTGTTGCAATGCCGATATTTTAGATAAAGTCATTATTCTTTTAGCTTCGTCATCGGACGGATATTCCAATACCGTTATATTTTTTTTATCAAGAAAAGTTTTGATATCTTGGCTTACGGAATCTATTTCGTTATCGTTAAGTATAACAAGCAAAGATTTTCCGTTACTTGTTAATATGTGTTGAGACAAAAAGTGTGCTACGGAACACTCGTTTACCCCGGATATATAAATTTTTTTTGTATCAAAAACTTTCTTTTCTGTCATATTATTTTATTGCTTTACCGTCTTCAAAAGCATTACCTGCAATTTCACTTACTTTTAAATATTTGTGCCCCACGCCGTCGTAACTTATAGGTTGTAATTTCAACGGATCTATTTTCCCTTTTTCGTTCAATATTTTTTCATCTGCGCTTACATTAACGATATCCGCAATAATGTTTCCATTATCGTCAAACTTTATTAATTTACATTCCAATGTCATAGGTAACTCTTTTATTACAGGTGCATCTACAAAAGAACTTTTTTCAACGGTAAATCCCGCTTTTTCAAGTTTGTTCGGAACTTCGTTTCCCGAAACTATACCTAAATAATCGCACTCTTTAACGTGTTTAACATCCGCAAAACTTATGGTAAATGCTTTTTTTACTTTTATATTTTTTGTTGTTTTGTGACTTTCATCTAAACAAATAATAACTTTATTGGTATCATATACACCACCCCAGGCCGCATTCATTGCATTTGCATTACCTTTTTCATCGTAAACAGCAACGATTAATACCGGCATAGGATAAAACCAAGTTTGTTGTCCGAAATTTTTTCTCATAAAAAGCTCCTTAAAAAAGTATTGTATCTTAATATTATACTATTTTGAACTTTGTTGTTAAAATAAAAAATCCGCATATAAATTATATACGGATTTTGTATTCAGTTTATTGTTTTTAACTATATTTTTTTCCAAGGTTTACCGCAAGGTTTATCTTCCGTGCAAGCACCTTTTACACAGTTAGGACCTGCATCATTAAAAAGTATCGGTGCAA